>Ga0172368_10000127_pt1 | contig 100693 bp, 72 predicted proteins | sample Lak11m_FD_114540 | JGI IMG/M metagenome (GOLD analysis project Ga0172368, IMG submission 114540) | Freshwater microbial communities from Kabuno Bay, South-Kivu, Congo - kab_022012_11m | ecosystem: Environmental > Aquatic > Freshwater > Lake | place: Democratic Republic of the Congo: South-Kivu...
GCAAGTGCTGTCCAGCAAAGCACTGATGTAATATTTAGTTAGAGTGAATCCTCGGAAAAAAGTTTCACCCGGTGATTCATAGCTAATTGTATCACAAAAATAGCAATTGGTGCCCTGGGCGCGTCAACAGTGCTGCAGAAAGATAAACCGGTCGTTACTGCCACACGAGGAAGCACCGGTTGACGGAAATTGCGGCGCCGCATACAATTTGATGTTCGTCAGCCCGGGTGGCGGAATGGCAGACGCAGCGGACTTAAAGTTAACGCATTTAACTTTAACCATCCGCCGGTAGAAAAACTGCCGTTTTGAGGCTAGCTACTCGCTCGTGGTGGCCAATTTCCCACGGCTCAAATCCTGCAATCCGCTGCGTATACATACGTGTCCTTCTCATGTCGTGCACAGTCATCTCGTTTGAAGGAGGCAACTGTGACCGACTTACTCTCTACCCTGGTGGCGACCCAGCAGGCCGATACGGCCGCGCCGCGCGCCCGCCATACCCTCCCGCTCCGCGTGCTGGTCGAGTGGTTCTACGACGACTGCCACGCGCGCAACTTGTCCCCCAAAACGCTCAGCTTCTATCAACAGAAACTGGTGTGGCTCGTCGCGGCTGCCGGAGACCGGCGGCCCGCCGACTTGACCACCGACCACCTGAAACTCATCTTGCTGACCTTCCTTCGTATTACTTACGGAATCCTGAGGCGCGAACTTGCCAGTAATACGACGAACTTGCCAGTACTACGGACGGTGGCAACGCCGGTCGGTCGCCTCGCTCAGCAGGAGATGGGGCTGGCGACGGCGAACGAGGTAGGAAACAGGAGGTAACCCGTATGGCTAACGATGCTCCACTCCAATATCTCGCCAATGAAAATATGTCAACGCGCTGTCCCGTCTGCGGACAGGTCATGGTTGCCGTTCCAGAAGTTGGCATCGCCATGGACAGGAACCAAAGAGTCTATTTCATCGCAAGGTGTAGTTATTTCGACTGTCATGCACCATTTTTTGCCATCTTTGACCCACATGCATACTCCGCACGGATTGTCGGGACATACCCCTATCCAAATGTCCAGGCGGAACAGTTCGACGACGCCATCCCAGAGGAACTGCGCGCTGATTTTGCCGAAGCCCACCGCTGCCAATATGCCTACGCCCATAAAAGCACGGTCACGATGTGCCGACGGGTGATAGAGAAGACGGCTATCCTCAACCTGGACGAGGTGGACCGCGTCAACCCGCCGAATCACCGTTATCCCGGCCAGACGAAAAAGCTGCACGAATTGATCGATACCATGTTTGCGAAGGGATTGCTCATCAGCGCGCTACGGGATATGGCGCACGAGATCCGATTCTTCGGCAACTACGGCGCTCATGCTCAGGATGACGGACTGGACGAAGTGACGGCCGATGAAGTAGACGACATGATGCAGCTGACTGAACAGATACTCCATGCGTTGTACGTCGCGCCGAGCGTGCACGCTCAGGCACGGGCAAAGCGCTTGGCAAAAGCGGCAGAATGAATCTGGGCGTCGGGTATCTACTCGGGTATTGCATCGAGACACCGTAAACGTGAGGAACATGTATGCCAACAACACGCGCAACTGCCACGGCATCGACCAAGCCGAAACCCTTCGTCTTCGTGCTGATGCCGTTCAAGCCGGAGTTCAATGACATTTACGAGCTCGGGATCAAGGCCGCGTGCAAGGCTGCGGGCGCCTACTGCGAGCGTGTGGATGAGCAGCTGTATCAAGGCAGCATGCTGGAGCGCATTTATAACCAGATCGCGAAGGCTGACGTGCTAGTCGCGGACACCACCGGCAAAAATCCGAACGTCTACTATGAGGTCGGGTATGCCCATGCCCTGGGGAAGCACGTGATGCTGATGACGCAGGACGCCAATGACATCCCGTTCGACCTGCAACACCACCGCCATATCGTCTACGGCGGGAAAATCACGGACCTGAAGAAGGCGTTGACACGGGACTTGAAGTGGGCGCTGTCCAACCCGGGACCCGCCCCCTTGCAGTATACCGATCCATTGGAATACTATACCGCCGGGGAGTTACTCACTACGGAAACGCGACAGGTGCACCTGACGCTTTCCGGAGCAACGCGTCATTATGAATTTAGCATCAACATTCACAACGCCTCTGACTCCGTCGTCAAAGAACAGCGTGAGTTCGCCCTGATCTTTTCGAACTTCTATATATTCATGGTCAAAAGTACATCGCCGATTGCGCTTCCGAATAACAAGTCGATGCTCATGCAGCACTGCGAATTAGATTTGCTCCCTGACGGGTGGGAGACGGTCACCTTCTCACTCGCCGATTCATCCGATTTTATGCATCTCCATGTGTTGACTCCGATGAGGATAACGGTGAAAATCAAGACGCCGTACGGTGCCCAGCAGTATCACGTGAACCTGGTGACCAGGACAGGAAGAGTACCGCAGGAGACACAAGCGGCCGTCACGTCTGCTATCCTAGCCACACAGCCAAAGGATTCAGACTCGGCCTGAACGCCGTGCTGACCGTGCCGACTTCACACTCCGCTGCGGGTGTGGTATCATGGACGACACGTGAACAACACGTGAATCCGCTGCGGGTAGACCCCAACCGACGGGGTGCGGCGGTCGGATTTGAGGCTAAAACTCAGCCCGGGTGGCGGAATGGCAGACGCAGCGGACTTAAAATCCGCCGGTAGAAATACCGTGCGAGTTCGACTCTCGCCCCGGGCACCAGCTTCTATGGAGGCGTGGCGGGTTGAACGACAGGATGAGCACCACACTCATCAGTCGTCCAACCCGCCACGCCTTTGTTGCGCAACCTTCTCTACCGGTCGCGATCCCAATGGTGGAAGTGACGCGGCGCGAACGGATAGGTCGGCGTCGGAATATAGGCCAGACCGCTGGTTTCGTAATCCGGGTAAGTCGGTCTGTTCGACAGGTGGATGCGCGTGTAGGGAACCCAGACGCGCTCACCGTTGCGTAATCGAATCCTGATCATGGGCTGCGGCGAGAGTGGCCGCGCGATGATCGGCGGCAGCACCACCGGCGCCGGCACCCGGTATGGCGTCGCGTAGAGCGGATAGCCGTCCGGCCCGTAATACGAATCGTCCCAGGCCTGATCGTCGTAGCCGTACCCATCGTCATAACCGTAACCGTCGTCGCCCGCATAGCCTCCGTCGTCATACCCCTGATCGTCGCTCGGCTGAGTGACGGCCGGCTCATGCCCGCGCGCGTTATAATGCAGCGTAAAATCCGCCATCGCCGGTTCGCCCACCAGCAACAGGGCGGCGCCGATCAGAATCAACAGGCGGTAAACCATGATGTCCCTCCTCGCACTCAAGGCTGCCCCCCATCTGTCGTCATGATACATACCGCAGACAATAGAGATGGGGGATCACGCTCCGGCTTCATGCCGGAAAACCCCGCGATACTTGTACCAGCAGGAGGTGAAATGTATCCGCCGTGTGTGTCTCGCGGAACAACAGCGCGGTGGCGCGTGGGGATTTATGGACAGCATATGTTACGAAGACGGTGCGTAAAATCAATCTGCTTTTTTGCGGCCTTCACACTAAAGAACCCCACGGATGAGGCAGAACGCGGCACTCGTCGTCCAGGGGCAGTCGTTGGAAAGATCGAGCGCCGCATGTTCGGCGGTGGCCGCGTCACGGCAGATGCCGAACACCGCGGAGCCGCTGCCGCAGAGCAGCACGCCCAGCGCGCCTAATTGCAGCATGCGCTCCCGGATGTGGTAGAGCTCGGGCAGTTGCACCAGCGCCGGGCCTTCCAGATCGTTGGCCAGCGCGTCGGCCACGCCGGCAGCGTTGCCTTTTTCCAGCGCGCGCATCATCGCTAACGTTTCCGGCAGCGGGTGCGGAGAACGGGGTGGGGCATACGGGCGCGCGCGCAGCTCGGTATACATCTTCGCGGTGGAGAGCCCCGCAGCCGGCTTCGCCAGCACCAGGTGGCACGGCGTGTTATGCGGCAGCGGCTGCACATCCTCGCCGCGCCCGTGCACGATGGCGCAGGGGGTATACAGGAAAAAGGGCACGTCGGAGCCCAGCGCCGCTGCCATCGGCGCCAGCTCATCCAGCGGCTTGCGGATCTCCCACAGCTCGTTCAGCGCCAGCAGTGCCGCCGCGGCGTCGCTGCTGCCGCCGCCCAACCCGGCCTGCGCGGGGATGTGCTTCTCCAGGTGGATGCGCGCCCCGCGCGGGATGGCGTTATACGGCTGCAGCATGTGGGCGGCGCGGACGACCAGGTTCTCCTCATTCTCCAATGTTGGATCTGAGCAGGTGAAGGTCAGCCCATCCGCACTGTCCAGCGTCAGCACGTCGGCGAGGGTGAGCATCTGAAAAATGGATTCCAGCTCATGGAACCCGTCCGCCCGCTTCCCCAGCACGCGCAGAGTCAAATTGATTTTTGCCGGCGCCCGTACTTGCATACCCATAGCCTAGCGGACGGCGGGCGATCTGGCAAGGTGAAAGCTCGACAATCCGAGGAACCGCAGATTACGCAGATGACATTTTATAAAATCATTCAATGATAACGCCAGGTACGGTGGTCGAGTAGGCACGTGAGCCTCGCGCATCTTTCCATAACTCCCGCGCCGTATCGAGACCACCGCGTTGACAGGCAAGGTTTACATAAACAGTTACTATCTTCGCGGTGGTCTCGATACGGCGCGGGAGTTGTGGAAAGATGCAATACGGCTTCCTTGCCTACTCGACCACCGGTCTGGAAGCGGTCAATATCAGTCTCTGAAGTCATGAATATTATCTGTCATTTGCATTGAGGGTTATGTGGTAAATCTGTTAGACTGACCGCATGATAAAAAAGGATCCACGCTTGCTGGCCGTGAGAGTGCTGGTAAAGGTTGAAGAAGGTGCGTCGGCGAGTGCGGCGCTGGATGAGGCGTTTTCCGGGGCGGAGCTGGACGCGCGGGACCGCGGGTTCGCCACCGAGCTGGTGGACGGCACATTGCGCTGGCAGGGACGGCTGGATTATCGGCTCGGGCAGGTGTCGGACAAGCCGATGAGTAAGCTGGATGCGCCGGTGCGCGCGGTGCTGCGCATGGGCGCCTACCAATTAACGCAGCTGCGCGTGCCTCCCCACGCCGCGGTGGACAGCTCGGTGAAGCTCGCCCGCCGGCTGGCGCACGAAGGGGCGGCGAAATTCGTCAATGCCGTGCTGCGCCGGCTGGACCGCGAGAAGGAGACGCTGCCTTTCCCGGACCAGGCGGAAAACCTGGTCGAATATCTCGCCGTCGTCTATTCACACCCGGTGTGGCTGGTGCAGCGTTGGCTGGAGCGGTACGGGCTGGAGGAGACGGAGGCGCTGCTGAAGATCGACAACACCCCGCCGCCGGTGACCGTGCGCGTGAACCGCCGCTGGATGACGCGCGAAGGGCTGCAGACTATGCTGCAGATGCACGAGATCGAGACGGAGCCCACGCCCATCTCGCAATGGGGCCTGATCCTGCCGAACCGCGGCAACCCGCGCGAGATGGACGAGTATCGCGAAGGCGTCTTCAGCGTGCAGGGCGAAGGCTCGATGCTGATGGTGGAGCTGCTGCGCCCGGGCCGCAACCGGAACGGCTGGGATCTGTGCGCCGGGGTGGGGGGGAAGACCACGCACCTGGCGGAGTGGGTGGACGATTCCGGTACGCTGCTGGCCACCGACACCTCGGCCGACCGGCTGAAGGTACTGGCGGCGGAGATGTCCCGCCTCGACCTGCACACCATCAGCATCTTTCACAGCGACGCCCGCGCCTATCCCATCGAGGCGGAATCGCTGGATTACGCGCTGCTGGACGCGCCGTGCTCCGGCACCGGCAGCCTGCGCCGCCAGGCGGACGCGCGCTGGAACAAATCGCCGGAGCAACTGCCCGACCTGATCGTGCTGCAGCGCGAATTGCTGGAAACCGCCGCCCGCGCGCTAAAGCCCGGCGGCATCCTGCTCTACTGCACCTGCTCACTGGAGCCGGAGGAAAACGAGGAGGTGGTGGGCGCCTTCCTCGCCGACCACCCGGACTGGATGGTGGAGCCGGCCGGTGAGAAGCTGCAGAACCTTCCCGATGACGCCCGTGAACCAGCCGGCTACGTCCGCCTGCTGCCGCAACGCCACGGAACCGACGGGTTCTTCGCGGCGCGGTTGGTGAAACAGGTGGCTGGCGGCGAGTCCGATGTAATAGTGCCAAATCCGGTGGTCGAGTAGGCAAGGAGCGCCCCTTTCGCATCTTTCCATTATGCCCGCGCCGTATCGAGACCACCACGTTGAAAGGTAAATCCTGCGGGAACGGCTCTATCGAAGAGGTGGTCTCGATACGGCGCGGGAGCGGTGGAAAGATTCGAAAAGGTTTACTTGCCTACTCGACCACCGTGCCGGGCGATTCTCTCGCGATCTGATACCCATGGCAACAACCACACAAGACAACTGCCGATTATGCTATACTGAGTCACCATCCCATGGAGGTGAGGCGATGCCGAATTTCGGTTCTCTATTGAAAATGATGCAATACGCGCCAATGGTCTTTGAGTTCTTCAAGGCCATCATGCCCTCCGCTGCCACACCGGAACCACGCCATGACGACGAAGCCCTGCAGGAGCTGGCGCATTTTCAGCGTAACGTCGAGAGCCGCTTCGCCGACATGGAAGAGGAGATCACCCGCCTGCGCGTCCGCGTTCGCGAGGCCGAGTCGCTGGCAATGTCGTTGCAGCTCTGGCTGTGGATCGGCCTGGCCTCGACCTTCATCCTGGCGATCCTCGCGCTCATTTTCTCGGTTGTCTATAAGTAACCATCGTTTCCGGTAGCAATCCGGTTATTTCCTTACCTCTCGCCTGTGCCATGATATTGGGTATAATGAGAACATGAATTTGTTCGATAACGAACCGCAGGCTGCCGTGATTCCCCCAAATGCCCCGCTGGCGGCGCGCATGCGTCCGCGGACATTGGAAGAATTCGTCGGGCAGGAGGAGATTCTCGGCCTGGGCAAGCCGTTGCGCCGCGCCATCGAGGCGGACGAGCTGAATTCGGCCATCCTCTGGGGACCGCCGGGCAGCGGCAAAACCACGCTGGCCCACCTCATTGCCAACCACACGCAGGCACATTTCGTGCCGTTCAGCGCGGTCACCTCCGGCGTACCGGAATTGCGCAAGGTGATCGCCGAAGCCCGCGAGCGCCGCAAGCTCTACACCCAGCGCACCATCCTCTTCGTCGACGAGATCCACCGCTTCAACAAGGCGCAGCAGGATGCCTTCCTGCCGGTGGTGGAGGACGGCACCATCATCCTGGTCGGCGCCACCACGGAAAACCCGTATTTCGAGATCAACGCCCCGCTCATCTCTCGCTCGCGGCTGGTCGTGTTGAAGCCGCTGACGCCCGACCAGCTCGAGGTGATTCTCGGTCACGCGCTGGCGGATGTCGAGCGCGGGGTGGGGCACTTCGCGCTGACGCTGGACCCGGCGGCGCAGGCGCACATCATCCAGTTCAGCGACGGCGACGCGCGCATGGCGCTGAACGCGCTGGAGGAGGCGGCGAAGATTGCCGGCAAGGGCGGCGTCATCACGCTGGAGATCGTCGAGCAGGCCTTCCAGCAGCGCGCGCTGCGCTACGACAAGGACGGCGACCAGCATTACGACATCATCTCCGCCTTCATCAAGTCGATGCGCGGCAGCGATCCGGACGCCGCGCTCTACTGGATGGCGCGCATGATCGAAGCGGGCGAGGACCCGCGCTTCATCGCCCGCCGCGTGGTGGTGCACGCCTCGGAGGACGTGGGCAACGCCGACCCGCTGGCGCTGCTGGTCGCCACCGCCGCCGCGCAGGCGGTGGAGTTCGTCGGCTTCCCCGAAGCGCGCATCAACCTGGCGCAGGCCGTCACCTACATCGCCTGCGCGCCGAAAAGCAATTCAGTGGTCACCAGCATCGACCGCGCGCAGGAGGACGTGCGCAAAGGCAAGCTCGCCCCCGTGCCCAAGCACCTGCGCGACAACAGCTACCGTGGCGCGAAACAACTGGGCCACGGCGAAGGCTACCAGTATCCGCACGGCTTCCCCGGCCACCACGTGCAGCAGGAATACCTGCCCGACGGCACAAAAAGCCGGCCCTACTACGAGCCCTCCGACCAGGGCTATGAGAAGAAGATTCGCGAGCGGATGAAATACTGGGGGCATATCACGCAAGATAACGGAGATGAAACAAACGAGGAATAAGGTTCCGTAGATTCAGTCGTGTTTCGTATTATGGCCAGGATAGTTCTCAGCGTTGTGGACCGCGTGCCCGCTCACGGCGCTGCTGCGAACTACCCTGGCCTTTTGTTAACTCACCTGCATTTGAACCGCACCACAATATCATGTGTGAATTGTGGCAGCGCGAAGGAAACCTGTCCGCCGGAGATGGACAGCGCCGGGGAGCTCATACCGGTAGCCGGGGAGTAGCAGGAGACCTGGTAGGTTCCCTCCGGCAGCTCCAGCGCAAGGCGGCCGTCGATCGGGTCGCCGCAGCCGGGGTCGGTCACTTCGCGGGTATCGGCGAGGTAGATGCAGTAATCCTCTCCCGGCACCGCCAGGATGCTTTCCAGCGTGTGTTCCGGTTGCTCGGTCAACAGGCCTTGCAGCGGGCGGGCACGCACTAGGTCGACCGTGTGGACGAACTCCGACAGGTGCTTCATCCAGGAGCGGATGCCGGCCTGCGACTCCGGCGTGCCGGCTTCCTGGCCGCAGATGACGGAGAAGTCGATGTAATCGTAATGGCAGCCGCACATCAGCGTGGTCCACGAGCGCTTGCGGTGCACGGTCCAGCCGCCGGGCTCGCGGTACTGGCTGGCGGCGTTGTCCTCATCGTAGTTCAGCGGCTTCGGCTCGTGATAGGTGGCCAGGCAGTAATCACGCACCGCCCGCAGCTTCAGCTCCTTCGTCATGAACTGCCCCATGTCGTAGCTTTTACCGGCAAACGTGGTGTTGGGCAGCGGGTGCATGTTCACGATGTCGATGGGGAAGTCGCGGAAGGAGCGGGTGGACGTCTGCTCCCACGGTGCCCAGGTGAAGGCTTCCTGGCCGGCGATGAGGTGCTGCTTCGGCAGGCCGGCCTCCGTCTCGCGGATGGCGGTGGCGATGCCTCGCTGCCAGTCGTCCACCTCGTCCGGGGTGGGGAAGTCGGGACTGCCGGGGTGGGCGCCGCCGGGCTCGTTGCAGATCTCGTAGAAGATATTGTCGTAACGGTTGGTCTCCTCCACGATCTTGCGCGCGTGGGCGAGCTGGCGCTCGAACAGCGCCGGATGCCGCCGCGACATATACTCCGGCGCGGGGATGCGCGGAAGGCCGTTGATGTTGTTGTCCGCATGCAGCGGATTCAGCGCCCAGATATTTTCCTCATAACTGTTGCTCAGCAAGGTGACTTCCACAATGATGCCGTAGTCCTGCGCCAGCGAGAGGAAGCGGTGCAGCCGCTCGAAGAACTCGGGATTCCACTGGTCCAGGTCGTATTTCGGCTGGCCGTCCAGCGCGGTGCCGCCGCCGCTGCGCTGGAAGGGCGCGAGGTAATCCGGCGATTCCGGCTTGCAGGGGGAATACGGGTTGATCGGCGACTGCAGCTCGCGGAAGAGCACAAAGAGGCGGGTCAGCGTGATCCGCTTCTCCGCCGCGTCCGCCAGGTAACGGACGAAGTCGAAGCGCCGGTTGAGCACCGAGCCGTAATGCTCGGTGGCGGTGACCAGCATCAGCGGCTGGCCCTGGTAGTCGAAGATTTTCGGGTTGTCAGGGTGGATGCGGATCGGAGCCATCTTTTTTCCCTTTCGTTGCGTCCTTTGCGAGAAACTAAGAATTTCACGCAAAGGACGCAAAGGACGCAAAGGATATTACTCGCCGGGCAGGATCAACGCGGCGCAGTCGGGGCCGAGCTTCAGCGTGATGGTGCCTTTGCCGGCTTCCACATCACCGTGGCTGGCCTTGGCGGTGTCGCCGTGCACAATGAGCTTCGACGGCTTGTTCGTCCACGGCACGGTGGCCTGCTGGGCGATACCGAAGGGGTTGATCATGGCGATGCCGTTTTCGTATTCGCGGTAAAGGACTGCGCCCCAGGAGCCGGGCTTGTCGGTCAGCGGCGCGCCAAGGCGGATGTCGCGCAGCCAGGCGTTGAGGTTCACATCGCTGGTGGTGCACGCCAGGGCATCCCACAGCTTGGCCGCGCAGAAGGCGAACAGCGCGTGCTTGCGGCGGGCGGGGTCGTGGGCGGAGAAGTCGCTCAGGCAGTTCATGCGCACATCATCGGCGAACTGCTCCTGCCAGACCAGCACATTCAGCCAGTCGAACGGCGTATGATCCGAGTAGTCCAGGTGCGTCGGCGCCGGGAAGTTGTAGTCCAGGTAGGTCGCGTAGATGAACATCTCGTTCATCATCGAGTCACAGTGCCCATAGAAGATGGGCGGTGCGCCACTGCCGTCGCCGCAGTTGAGCATGATGCGGTTCTCGGGGTTATAGCTCTGCACCAGATCGCGGATTTCCTGAATGAGCATGGCGGTGGAGTAGGTCTGCTCTTCATCGGAGACGGGCACTTCCATGCGGTATTTGCGCGCGGCTTTCGGATAACAGAAGCCCATGTGCCCCTCGGCGCGAGCGTTGGGGTCGCCGGCGTGGATATGCTCGTGCACCCCGAACTGCGGGCCGAAGCACTTGCGGGCGGGGGCGGCGTTGTCGAGGAAGAGGCCGTCGCAGCCACACGCCATCAGCTGCTCCACCCGTTTCAGGTAGAGGTCGCGCGCCTTGCGGGTGTTGGTGCAGATCTCGTAGATCCACTTGCCGTCATGTCGGCGGTAGTTCTCCTGCAACTGCGGCCGGCCGATCTGGTCGATGATCACCGCGTCCGGCGTCTCGCCCGCCGCCCAGCCGGCGTTGTCATCGTCGATGTACTGGTAGCAGAGCGTCAGGTACGGCATGCACTTGATGCCGCGGCGATGCAGTTCGTCCGTCCATTCCTTCGTTGGCGGGGTGTGCGTCAGGATGTCATAACCGCGCCAGGCGGGGGTGTCGAACTCCGCCGCGTCTTTCGGCACGCCCATGCCGATGTGCTCGGCGGTGATGAGGAAATTCTCATGTGCTCTTCTGGCCATCGAGGTGCTCCTTCCAAAAAATAACATCAAAAAGATAGGTAGGATATTTCGCCGCCCGAAACGGGTTGCGCCGGGCAGGCGAAATACCAGGCTACGGGTTTTCGGCTCGGAAAGCATGTTGTCATCATGCGAACATGTTCCTTTTCTCTCAATACGGATCAGCGCCGGCATTGCCGGTGATCGGGTCGCCGGCGACAACGTCGCGGACGAGTTGGGTCAGCGCCGCGACCAGCAGGTTGCGGCGCTGATGGGCGCCAAGTAGGCCGGTGTTGCGCGGGTTTTTCTCCGGTTCGATCATTGGTGCGCTGTGCAGGATACCGAATACCGGGACAGGCAGTTCACCTTCCGGCAGCTCGCTCATGTCGGCCAGGTCGGGACGGAAGCCGACCAGCATCGCCGTTTCGTTGTCCAGGTTGGCATGGCCGCCGATGCCGAGGTTTTCGGGGAGCGGCAGGTATTGCACCTGCACGTAGCAGACGCGGCACTCCGGGCTGTTGTGGGTCCTCGCGAATTCATCGAGGGACTTTGCCTGCCCCTGGCCGCCGTGGTTGTTGATGATGAAGACGTAGCGGAAGCCGTTCTTCCGCACCATGTCGAAGCGATTGGCCACCGCCTTGATCATCTCGTCCATTTCGCAGTATTCCGAGGCCAGCGGCAGGCCGGGGAAGGAGAGGCCGAAAACGTCCCCCTCCTCCGGCAGGCCCCAGCGCGCCTTCTGCTCCGGCGTGCGCCAGGCATCCATGCCAAAGGACATGGCGGGGAAATACAGCCCGTCCACGCGCTCGGCGACCAGCCGGGACATCTCCTCGGCGATGATGGCGTCGGTGCCCACCGGCAGATGGTAGGAGTGCCACTCGAACGCCGGCGAGACGGGAATGAAGATAATGCCGGTGCGGTCGCGGGCTGCCAGGATTTCGCGCGGGCGCATTTCAGTGATGGGTTTCAGCATAAAGACTCCTGGGATCGCAGGCGTCCCGCGCCTGCCTTATAAGAGCCGGAAGATGTGAATCAATCCGGTGCTGGTGTCGCCGATGAACAGCCGGTCGCCATCAACTGCCAGACGGCCGGGACGGAGCCATTGGGAGCCGTCGGCGCCCCGATCGAGGCAGGCCAACGGCGTGCCGTCCAGCGAGAACTTCCAGACACAGCGGTGTTGGGGATCGGCCACGAAGACGGCATCGCCGGCAACGGCCACATCAGTGGGGTAGCGGAGCTGGCCCCAGCCGTTGCCCCGGTGGCCCCAACATGAGCATAATTGGCCCGCCGGCGAGAAGCATTGCACGCGGTGGTTGCCGCTGTCGGCGACCCAGAGGTTGCCGTGTTCATCCGTGCATAATCCGGCGGGAGTGATGACCTGGCCGGGAGCGGAGCCTTCGCTCGCAACCGTCTGCAGCAGGCGGCCGTCGGCGGTGAAACGGCGGAGACGGCTGACGTGCTCGGTGCGGGCGCCGACGGGGCCGGCGTAGCCGGAGTCGGCGACATAGACCGTGCCGTCCGGGGCGGCGGCCAGCGCGCGGATGTGCAGGAACTGGTCATCCGCCGTACCCTGGCCCCCCCAGGCACAGCGGGGCGCGCCGTCCGGGGTGAAGACCTGCACGCGGTAGTTCTCCGCGTCCGCTACGAAGAGCGTGCCGTCGGACGCTACCGCACAGCCTTGCGGGACGAAGAGATGCCCCAGCGGCGCCTGGCGCGCGCGGGCAATGTTGAACTCCTCGGTCCACGGTTCAGCCGGAGCGGGGTGAATGTCACACGGCCACTCGACGGGTTCGCCGATTTTCTTCGTTACCTCGCCATGCTCAAGCACGTTGATGACGCCGCTGGGCACGAAGAGCTTGCCAGCGTGCACTGCCAATCCTCCCATCATCCGATAATCGGTTGGCAGCAGCGTTTCCGGTTGCGGCGGCAGGTAGGGTGGGGCGGCAATGTCAATCTCCGCCTGCGGGCCGATGCGGCCGGCTGTGTTGCGGCTGCGGATGCAGAGCGCGTTGCGGGAGGGGGTCAATTCCCAGCGGAATTGGCCGAAGGCGCGGTGGCCTTCCGTCCGTTCAGCGGGCAGGGCTTGCCACTCGCCGCCGTTCACCTGTATCTCGAAGGTGGCGAAATGCGGCGTGAAGGACTCGAAGCGAAGGTCGAGCACGTTGCCATCAAGCGACGCCAGCGCCAGCTCCGCGATCACCACCTCGTTGAGCGGCCAATAATAATCGTCGGGATTGCTGACCTGCCGGCATTCCCCGTTGCCGTGGGTCAGCTCGAATTGCTGCAGGTGATACCCCGGCGCCGGCTCATTCTTCTCGCTCCAGATGAACCACTGCCCTTGCTGGCCATCCCATTCCGGCGGGCCGCCGTCAATAATGCGCTGATAGTTCGCAAGGTAGCCGATGCAGTTGCCGAAGAGATCACCTAATTTGGTGTCGAAATCCATGCCGGCCGCCCACGTACCCTGTGACGGGAAGATTTCACTCATCTTCCCGCTGCGCCAGGCCTGCTGCACCTCGCGGGCGCTTTGCGGCAGGTATTCGCGCACCGGCCCCATGCCCGGGGCCAGCATGTCGGGGCGGAAATAAACCAGGTCGAAGTCGCTGTCCGCCACGATCCACTTCCGGTGCTCGTTCGACCAGCACTCGGAGGAGGAGTGGTTGTGCCAGTGATGCTCGCCGACGTGCATGTACCGGCAGGGGATGCCCACCGACCACAGCGCCTGCAGCAGCACGTGGGTGAAATACACGCAGAAGTTGCCGCGCAGGCCGCTGCGCACATCTTCCAACACCTCCAGCGCGTTGACATGCTGCATGGGCTGGTGGAAAGAGTGATCCCACGTTTCTTTGACGTGCTGCATCACCCGGCGGATGAGGTCGAACTCGCCGGTGGCCTGGGCCGCGATCTCGTCCAGACCTTCCTGCTCGCGCAGCAGGCGGAGGGCGGGCAGGTCGGGGTCGAGATAGTCGAACGGCAACGCGCTGCGCATGGGGCGGCCGTTGACGAGGCGGGTGATATGGTAGGTTGGCGTTGTGGTTTGCGGCATGTGTAACCTTCTTTGGAGCACGGATTGGCAGTCCGTGCTCCAGTCGACAACACGCGCGGACTCAGAGGTCCGCGCTCCCATTATTTCACCTTCAGCTCCCACAGATAGCCGGCGCGGTCGGGGTTGTCGGTCTCGGCGGCGTAGATGGTCAGGTCGGGCGTCATGGCGACGTCGTGGACGATGAAGCAGCTCTTCTGCAACTCCTGATCATACATTTTGCCGAGGTTCTCGAAGGTGCCCGCCTTGCGGTCGTACCGGAAGAAGATGGTGGTATCGTAGGACGCGCCGGCGCCGCCGTAGAGCATGCCGTCCGGGCCTTCCGCCAGGTAGGCCAGGCGGCAGGAGGTGTGCGGCTTGCCCAGATATTCCACTTCCCCGGTCTTCGGGTGCAGACGGTGCAGCGCGCCGTCGGTGGCGCCGATGTAGATGCTGCCGTCGCCCAGGTTGATCATGCCGTCGGTGCCCGCCCAGGACTTCGCCTGGCCCCACATGTGCATGTTGGGCACGCCGTAATTCAGCCAGGTAAAGCCTTCGTCCGGGTGATACTTGAACAGCTTGTTCTCTTCATACTGGCCCCACAGATAGCCGTCGTCGTCCACCGCCGGGATATGCGGGCCGCCGCCGATGTAGTCGAAGTCGTAGGCGGTGTCGGTGAGGATGTCGTAGCGGAAGAACTTCGGCACCGGGTAGGTGAAGCCGTAGAGGATTTTGCGCTTGCGGTCCATGGTGATGGTCTGGATGTAATCGAGCTTCACCGGCCGGGACAGGACGTCATACTTTGCCGTCTTCGGATCATAACGGAAGATCTTTCCGCCGCCGGCTTTCAGCCGATCCTGCACCGGGTGCAGGCCGGCGGTGGCGCCGTAGTAGACGCCTTCGTCATATTCCAGCGAGCGATGGATCTTGATATCATACTCGTCGGCGATTTGCCGGAAACCGAGGCTTTTGAACTCCTTCGTCTGCGGGTTGAAGGTGTAGAAGATGTCGCCGTCGGCGGAGGTCAACCCGCAGTAAAGCAGGCCGTCGTCCGCGTTGTAGCGCAGCGTGGTGAACGAGATGCCGTATTTGAGGCTGGGATCAGCCCCGATCTCGGCCATGGTGAAATCTTTGAGGGGATATGCCTTCACTTCGAACGCCATGTCAGATACCTCGCAATCGTTGACCCGGCCGGGATGATGCCGGTCTATTAGCGCAATACCATGCGTGTTGCGCGTTTCCTGCTGAGATTTCGGAAGGATAACGGTAATTCAAGCAAGCGATAGAAAATGTTTCATACCATTGGCCGTCGATAGTCATTAAATGCGCAGCGCTATGCTATAATAGGCGCCAAGGATCATATCCCCTGGAGGCAATCCCTTTCCCATCCCTGCGTCGGAGTTCTGCTATGCTGACCACTGAGAATATGCATTTTTATCGCTTCCCCGATATCTGCACGCACCGGCCCTTCGCATTCGATGTCGACGAGGACGGCGTACTGTGGGAGGGGGCGCCCGATGGATTCTTCCGGCTGGATACCCGCACCGGCGAGCATCAGAAGTTCACCCCGCCGGAGCTGGCGGATTATGCCGCGAACGATGCCTTCGTCTTCCACGGGAAGATTTACCTGCTGGCGTTTCAGCGCGGGTGCTTCTGCTACGATCCGAAAACAGGCGCCTTCGAGAAGGTACTGCTGCCGGGCACCGAGCCGAATCTCTGGTACGGGCTGCAGGCGGCGGGCAAATTGTTCATGTTCGACCGCAGTAAGGACGGCGGCGTGCTCATCCTCGACGCGCCGAGGGCGCCGGTGCGCAAGGTTACGAACCCGTTCGGCCATTTTGAGCTGGCGGCCGGCACATTGCTCTCCAACAACCGGGTGGCGATTGCGAAGCCAGACTACCAGGGGTTCGTTTATTTCGACCCGGAGCGGGAAACCTTTCTGGAACGCCTGGACGTACCGGTCGAGGGGGATGATCGGATCCTGTATACCTCGGACGGGCTGAATGCGCATTTGAAGCCGTATCGTTTTGCGGACGAGACCTGGCTGGATCCGATCCCGACGCCGGATCACGGAAAAATTTATGGATTTATCGGCGGGAATTTCCGGTACGGGTCGCGAATATATTATTGCCTGAGCACCTATCGCTTCCGTTCGCAGCTCGATCCCGAGACCGGTGAGCTCATTTTGCCGGAGGGGTGGGACATCGGGGTGGACGGTCGGCGGCCGAACCGCTTCCTGGATCGCTTCCTGGTTTTCGACACGGTCACGCAGGAATTCGATTACCTGACCGCGCCGAAGCAGGCGGACGGTACCCCGCTGCTCTGTTACTCGCTGGTGCAGGGGGATCGGGTATATATGACCGGCTACGTGATTCCGCACGGGCCGGACGGCGGGCCGTCCGATCAACCGGGCGATTGGGCCGTGTGGCAGAATTTTCCAATAGCCGGATTGTCATAGCGGCGCGATGCCGTAACCGAACATTCACGGCATGAGACCAGACATCTTGTCCGGTGTTGCGTGCAGCGTACCTTCCCCGGCGGGAATATAGAAGACGGGTTTAGATGGTTATGTCAAAACGCGGGTTAGATATCGAAGCCGATTTGCAGTTGTCCCGCTTCACGACGTTCCAGGTCGGCGGTCCGGCGCGGCATTACGTGCGCGCCACCACGCGGCAGACGGTCATCGACAGCGTCGACTGGGCGAACGAACACGATTTACCGTTGCTGGTGATCGGCGGCGGCAGCAACCTGCTGGTGGCGGACCACGGTTTTCCCGGGCTGGTGCTGCATATCGACATGCAGGGCACCGAGCAGGACACGGACCACAGCGCCGTGCTGCTGACGGCGGCGGCGGGGGAGAACTGGCACGAGCTGGTGACCCGCATCGTCGCGCAAGATCTGGCGGGGGTGGAATGCCTGATCGGCATCCCCGGCCAGGTGGGCGCGACCCCCATCCAGAACGTGGGCGCTTACGGGCAGGAGATCAAGGACACGCTGTACCGCGTGGAGGCGCTCGATCTGCAAACCGGCCGGGTGTGCAGCTTTACCAATGCGGAGTGCAACTTCAGCTACCGGAAGAGCCGCTTCAAAGGGGAGGACCAGGGCCGCTACATTATCCTCAGTGTCACCCTGCGGCTGATCCCCGGCGGCGAGCCGAAGCTGTTCCACGATGAACTGGAGCGGCACCTGAAGGCACGGGAATTCGATCCCCCGAAGGTTGCTGATGTCTGTGCGACGGTGCTCGACCTGCGGAAGCGCAAGTCGATGATCCTGCACGAAGAGGACCCCAACACCCGCAGCGTCGGGTCATTTTTCGTGAACCCCATTCTCGACAAGGAGCCGTTCGCACTGCTGCTGGAGGCCATCAAACCTTATATGGCCGAGGGCGAGCGCATCCCGAACTACCCCACGCTGGACGGGAAGATCAAGGTCTCCGCCGCGTGGCTGATCGAGCATGCCGGCTACGCGCGCGGCTACGTGCACGGCAACGTCGGCCTGTCCACCCGGCACGCGCTGGCGCTGATCAACCGCGGCGGGGCGACCGCGCACGATGTCATCTCCTTCGCCCGCGAAATCCGCAACCGCGTGCGCGAGCGCTTCGACATCACGCTGGTGCCGGAACCCACGCTGGTCGGGTTGTCGCTGGACGAGGATGCTGTTTGAAACCGCAGATTTCGCAGATTTACGTGATTTATCAACTCATTCGATCAGTCTGCTGATGGAAAGATAAGCTTTCCTCGCGGTGGTTTCGATACGGCGCGAGAGCTGTGAGAAATTGCGTAAGGCTCACTTGCCTACTCAACCACCGGACAAACTTTCCCTGTAGTTGTTGTACAATGATGCGGGGAGGCACGGGTATGGCGAGCGAATTGTGTCCACATTGCCGGCAGCTGCGGAACCTGCGGGCGACGATTTCCACCCGCAACGAGATCAGCGCTGACGGGAAGAAGCGGAAGATCACCACCACCAGCTACCACTGTGAAGTCTGTTTCCGCTTTGTGCGCAGTGAAGAGCAGTCGGACGCATAACAGTTTGCTGTTGGTGAATTTGCCGGCGATGTATGCGGTGGGGATGGAACGATCTTTTTCGCGCAGGGACTGTTCCCCCTCGTGATTCAGGCTTTCCTGATACACGAGGGGGGACAGTCCCGTGGTTTTATTCCCGAGCGCGAAGTTTGGTTAACAGGCTTTGGTTCTGCGGGCTCGGGACAGTCCCTGAGTTATTTCTTCGCGTCCTTTTCCACCACTTCCTTGGGCAGCAGCAGCTCTTTGCCGTTGCGGGCCAGGAAGGGCGGGATGGTCATGAGCTGGCGGACGCCGTTGTTGCCTTCGAACTTCCACAGCTTGCCGTCCTGGCCGGCGGGGACGGGGACGGCAAACCAGCCGTCGCCGGGCATGGCGCCGAAGTCGAAGACCACGTTGCCGTCGCCGTCCTTCAGCGCGCCGGAGACACGCGGCGCCCAGTTGGCGATGCGCGCGGCCCAGCCGCCCACCACTTTCGTCCCTTTGGGCACATAGCAATACATGGTCCACCCGCCGCGGAACTGGCTGAAGACCACACCATCGTCGATGCCGGAGGGGAGGGTGACATACGCGCCTTGCGGCCAGACGACGTGGGTGAAGTCGCCGCCGTCCAGAACTTCCACGCGATGCAAGCCCTGATAGGTGGTGGGCAGCGACACGTCATATGTTTTGCCGTCGGGCTGCACGATGCCGCTCTCCGCCACCGGCTTGTTGTAGACCTGGTTCGGCGAGTAGAGGGTGATCTTATGCGGACGCAGCGCCCATTTGCGCTCAACCGTCACCTTCATCTGCACCTCGGCCGGCGCTTTCGGGACCCAGGTGTAGTAGATATGATTGTCCTGCGCCTCGTTGGGGAAGTTGCCGGGGGTCACGTCGGGCAGCTTGAGCGGATCGGCCGGCACCAGCGTCTGGCTGAAGCCCACCGGGGTGAAGCCCATCTCCACCGGCTGGTTGTTGGCGATGCCATCGGTGATGTATTTTTCGATCTCCGCCAGCGTGAAGGGCTCCTCGCTCTTCAGCGGGTAATTGTCGGTGTGCGCGGCGCCCTGGCCGATGGTGACCGCCCAGAAGCCGTAGGCGTGGATCATCATCGTCTTCCGCATGCGGTAGGCGTGGGTGAGCACCAGGTCGCGTTTGATGGCGCCGTTGGCGGAGGCGTTGTTCAACTCGGCAAAGCGGGTGTAGAGCGTCAGGTCGTCCAGACGGGCCATGATGTCGGGCCGGTCCTTCGCCAGCGTGCGCGCTGCCGCCAGGTCACGGTACAGGCGGCCGAGCAGGTCACCCATGGGCCGGCGGCCGGTGTCGAAATTCATCAGTTGATAATATTCGCGCATCGGCTCCTTGGCGGGGCCGAAGGCTTTAGTGAGGAAGTCGTCGGTCAACTGCTGCACGTGATCGGCTTCTTTGATATCCCACATGCAGCGCGCGGCGATGTAATAGCCCAGGCCGTATGGCCCCCAGGCGTCGCCGGATTCACAGTCATAGAAACGGACGCCCTTGTCGTAGAAGGTGCGCAGCGAGTCGGCGCAATAGGCCGGGCGGGCGGCCTTGGCGCGGCCGGGCATGTTCCAGTCCCAGTCCACCACGCTGTAATAGTCGTAGATGCCGATGGTGGCGCCTTGCTTCTTCCAACCGTCGATGATACCGTCCAGCGTGTAACCGCCGGTAATGAAAGCGGTGGTGGCGCTGATGATGACCTTCGGGTTCACCTTGATGTTGGGCGGGCCACAGTGGCGGTTGTAGGCATACATGCCCACGTATTTGTCACCAAGGCCGAGTTTATTGATCGCTTCCGCCACGTCATTCGCCAGCGTGACGGCGCGGTCGCTGATGCTGCCCATCTTCGCGCATTCCGCGCACTGGCACCAGTTGTCGCCGTCGCTGGGCTCCAGGGAGATGGAATCGATGGTGGGGTTAGCCTTCACCGTCTTCACCGCCCAGTCCACCACCAGTTTGCGCAGGCCGGGGTTGGAGACGCAGAACTTGGCGTCGCCGCCGGTCACCCGCTTGCCGTTGACCAGGCTGAAATATTCCGGATGGGCGTCGAATTCGGCCTGGTTGGCAGCGATAATATTGCCATACGCATGGCCGCTGTTCAACTGGAAACCCTGGGCGTGGCGGTTGCGCGCTTTCCACTCGTTATAGGGCTGCACATTGTAGCCCCAGTTCATCCCCCAGTTATACCAGATGCGGCGGGCATAAATGTCCGGGCTTTCGTTCACATCGACGGCGATGCTCATGGTGGGCAGGCTGGGGATGACCTCCCAGTCTTTGCCGGGGAAGAACTGGCGGTAGCCCAGTTTATACAGCAAGTCCCACACTGCGTGCTCGACGCCCAGCTCGGTGGCGCCCAGCACCAGCACGCCGCTCTTTGTCGAGCGCAGCAGGTAATCTTCACGCCCATACGGTCCGCCGGGGAAGGTAATGGCTGACGGCAGTTTCGTAAAGTCGGCGGGCAGGCCCACCACGATGCCGGCCGAGCCATCGCTTTCCTTCACGGTGAAGGTGGCGCTGCTGATGCGGCCCAGGTAATCGGCCAGCGTCGCCGCCGCCGCGCGCGTGCGCTCCGAAGCCTTCGGCCCCACCACGACCGGCAGTAAAGCCTTGCCCTTGGCGGCCAATGGCGCGGTCGGGGTCGCGGCAAGGCATAACGTCGTTATCAGCATGCCGGCACAGAGCAAGCCCAGTCGGGCGAATGTGAACTTCATCTGGTGTTCCTCCCATCTTTATCTTTCAAGGATGGGTATTCGTTTTCCTGCATCTTCAACGAGAGCGTTGCGGATTGGCGGGGGCAGTTGCTGGCTATGCTGCGCAGATCCCCGCAGATCCCCGGCTGCAGCGTAATTTTGTGCGTAGAATCGGGGGAATTCGGGATCTACGATGGGTGGTCATTTTCCAGGGAAGTGTTCACTCTATACCCAAAAATGAGCAGTTTTAAACCTGTTTTAGCGCTTTTGGGTCATTTTTTCCCCAAGGAAGGATCGGCTCGGTGGGCCGGCAGATGAGTGACAGGGATGGGACGAATGGGACGAATGGGAAGAATGAGAAGAATAGGAGTTATGGAAGTCAGTAATTCAGAAGAGCTATCAGAAATTGTGAGAGGGAAAGGATGGCTGGCGACGAAGAATCAATCAGAACGACGATGCACCCTCCGAGTCGAAGTGGAGGCTCACGACATGCATCTCCCGCGCGTAATATTCATCTACCTGTCAGGTTTGCTCCTGCTGTGTTCCCTGGCGTTTGCCGCCCCGGTGACGGTCACGAAAACCTTTCCCTTTGCCGAGCTGCAGGCGATGTGCCGGGACACGAATATCGATGTGGTCTCTGAGGACGGCGCGGTGTCGCTGGCGCCGTTCGAGCTGATCTGCGACAGCTCGGGGCATACCGAGACCGGCCAGTTCAGCGACCACTTGAGCGACCGCGTGATGGCGAAGAAGGAATTCGTGCTCGACGACCCGCAAATCGGCTGGGCGGAGCTGTATTTCCAATTCGCCAGCGACAAGGCGAAGATCAGCGTCAACGGGCATCCGCTGGTCATCGGCGACCCGAAAAAGTGGGCGTATAACGGCTGGGCGACGGTGGACGTGCCGGCGGAGTACCTGCACAAAGGCCGCAACGAGGTGATCTTCTCCGGCGACGTGACACTGTATGTGGACAACTGCCTGCTGCCCAACCAGAGCGCGCGCAGCGTGGACGGCGGGAAAACGTGGGATTACGACCACCTGGGCAGCTCCGGCGGGTTCAACGGCGAATACAACGTGCGGCTCGGGCTGGGGCGTTACCCGTCCAAGGGTATCCTCTGGTCGGAAGGCATCGATCTGGCGGCGCTGGCGGGCAAGGGACCGATCACGCCGGTGGCCGTGCCGCAGGCGGTGCAACTGGCGCCGGATATGACCACGCCGGTTCCCAGCGCGCTGCGGCTGCAATTGCGCTCGGGGACGACGCCCGCATACGATCCGGAACGCTGGAATGCCTGGCAGCCGGTGAATCCCGGCGCGTGGGTGACGCTGCCGGCCGGGCATCGCTTTGCGCAGTGGCGAGCCGTGCTGGCCACTGAACACCACCTGGTCACGCCGCTGCTGCGCTCCGTGACGTTGAAGGCGAAGCTGGACGGCGTGGCCGCGCCGGACCCAGCCGTCACGGTGACGCGTTTCGACAATCAGCAGATCATCCGCAGCTCGTACCCCTTCGTCTACCAGCGACCGGGGCCGAAGCTGGAGCTGCTGCGCAAGAAGTATGGGTTGGATGGGGTCGTGGCCGGCGCGCAGAGCGAGCTGGAGGGCTATACTTTGCTGCGCGCGTGGACCCGCCAACAGTGGGACCACGGCTGGGAGCCGGGCGAATACCACTGGTCCATGCCCTACAACGCGCTGGTGATCCTGGACATGGCCAAACAGGGCAAGGGCATCGCCTGCTGCGGGCATTATGCCACCGTCTTCGTGCAGTCTGCGATGTCGCTGGGCTACAACGGCCGCGTGGTGACCGGGCGCGCGCACGGCTACGCTGAGGTGTGGTCGAACCAATTCAAAAAGTGGATGTTGATGGATGTGGGGCCGGCGGTGGATGACGAGAAGGAGTTGAATTACCACTACGAGGTGAACGGCGTGCCGCAAAGCGCGCTGGAGATGCACCTGCGCTGGTTGAAGAACGACTGGACCGGCGTGGACGTGATCCCCAACCGGCCGGAGAACGACTGGGAGCCGGCGATGGAGCCGGAGCCGATGCGGCGCTACGAATACGTGGCCATCCCCTTCCGCAACAATATGCTGGACTCGGTGCTGCCGGGCGACGTGAATGACGACGGCTGGCCTTCCGACATCGACTGGCTGTATTGGCGCGACGGCGCGCGGCAGTTCCTGCATCCGGAGATGCCGTATACGACCAACCGGCTGGGCGACATGTACTGGACGCTGAATCAGGTCGCCGTCTACCCTTCCTACAGCAAAACGGCAGGCACGCTGCACCTGGAGTTCGACACCGTAACCCCGAACTTCACCCGCTACGAGGTGCAGATCGACGGCGGCGAGTGGAAGACCTGCGGGAATGCCGTTGACTGGCCGTTAAACGCCGGGAAGAACGTGCTGACCGCGCGCACCGTCAACGCGTTCGGCAAGCCGGGTATCGTCAGCACGCTCGAGGTGAACTATGCGAAATAACCTGCTCCTCCTCATGCTCCTTTTCTGCGGCGCCGCGCTGGCGGCCGATCCGGTGCTGGTGCAGCAGGCGTTTTATTACCCCGCGCTGCGGGAGATGTGCCGCGATCGGCACATCGATGTCAGCACGGAGCCGAATGCCATCGCGCTGGCGCCCTTTGATCTGGTCATCGACAGCATGGGCTACGCGGAAACCGGGTCATTCAACGAGGCGTTGAGCGACCGCATCCAGGCGAAGAAACTGTTCACCCTCGACGAGCTGCAGGCAAAATGGGCGCAGGTGTATTTCGTGAGGGGCTCGGAAAAAACGAAGATCGCGCTGAACGGCACGCCGCTGCAGATCGGCGACCCGTCGAAGTGGGCGTACGGCGGCTGGGGAGCGGTGGACGTGCCGCTTGGGCTGCTGCACGCGGGAACGAACAGCTTCGTCTTCTCCGGCGCCGGCTCGCTGTTCGTGGACAACTGCCTGAAGCCCAACCGCAGCGCGCGCAGCGTGGACGGCGGGAAGACGTGGGATTTCGACCACCTTGGCACCGACGGAGAATTCAACGGCGAATATTGCGTCCGGCTGGGACTGGGGCGGTATCCCGGCTCGGGGGTGTTGTGGTCGGAGAGCATTGACCTGGCATCGCTGACCGGCAACGGCCCGCTGGCTCCGGTGGTGAAGCCGGTGGACGTGAAGCTGACCGCCGACCTCAAAACTCCGGCGCAGACCGCGGTGCGCTTCGAGCTGCGCTCCGGCCCGTCGCCGGCGTATGATCCGGAGCGCTGGAGCGCTTGGCATGATGCGGCGCTCTCCGCCTGGAGCAGCCTGCCGCCGGACCACCGCTATGTGCAGTGGCGAGCATTCCTGACCACGAAGCACCACCAGTTCACCCCGCTGCTGCGCGCGGTGAAGCTCCAAGCGCACCTGGAGGTGGAGACGTCGCCGGACGCCGGAGCCATCACCGTCACGCGCTTCGACAATCAGCAGATCATTCGCAGCTCCTACCCCTTCGTTTACCAGGCGCCGACCGAGCGCCTGAACATTCTACGCACGAAGTACAAGCTGGACGAGGTGGTGGCCGACGGCAAGTCGGAGCTGGACAAGCTGATCGAACTGCGGGCGTTCACCCGCCACCAGTGGGACAACGGCTGGTCGGCGGGCGAGCTGATGTGGTGCACGCCGCTGGACGCGCTGCTGCTGTTCGACATGGCGAAACGAGGGATGTCCGCCGGCTTCTGCGGGCATTACGCGGCCGCCTTCGTACAGTGCGCACAGACGCAGGGATTCACCGGGCGCCTGATCTGCGGGCGAGCACACGCGTATTCGGAAGTCTGGTCAAACGACTACCGCAAGTGGATGCTGATGGACGTGGGGCCGGCCACCGACGACGAGAAGGAGCTTACCTACCATTATGAGGTGGACCGGGTGCCCGTCTCCTCGCTGGAGATGCACCAGCGCCTGCTGAAGAATGACTGGAAAGGCGTGGTGGTGCGGGCCAACCGGACGGAGAACGTCTGGGAGCCGGAGAAGGAGCCGGAGGCGATGAAGCGCTATGCCTTTGTCGCCACCTACTTTCGCAACAACCAGCTCGACTCGCCGCTGCCGGGCGACGTGGACGTGAACGGCTGGCCGTCGGCAACCTACTGGCTGCTGTGGCGCGACGGCCCGCGGCAACTCGATTATCCCGAGTATCCCTACACGACCGACCGCGAAGGCGACCTGTACTGGACGCTCAACCAGACGGCGATCTACCCATCCTACGGCAAGATGGCGGGCACGCTGCACCTGGAGTTCGATACGGTGACGCCCAACTTCACCCGCTATGAAGTGCGGCTGGACAACGGGGAGTGGGCGAAGTGCGACGAGACTTACGATTGGACATTGCGCGCCGGCGCCAACAAGCTGGACGTCCGCACCGTCAATGCCTTTGGCAAGCCGGGCATTGTCAGCACGATAGAGGCACAGTTGGCCGGCAATTAGTACTGGAGCGCGGGCGCCCGCCCACGAGTAATAATGCAAGGACACGCGGGCGTGACGCCTGCGCTCCGGCGAGGGGATATGATGGTCTCTCGACGGCATTTTTTGGCGGCGGCTGGCAGTGCGGCAGTGCTGGTGGGCAGCGGGCTGCTCAATCCGCTGCAGGCGGCGGAGGCGGCGCCGTTCAGTCTGGCGGCGCTGGGACTGGGTACGGATGGCGAAACCATCCGCCGCAGTCTGGGCCTGCGCGATGGGCTGATTTACCTCAACTGCGGCTCGCTGGGGCCGACACCGCAATACACGCGGGACGTGGTGTTCGAGGCCTGGCGGCGGCTGGAGGAGGACCCGACAAACGAGGGATTCGGCTCGCTGCTGGAGAGCATGGAGGAGGCACGCAAGAAGGCGGCGGCCTTCCTGGGATGCGGGCTCGACGAGCTGGCCGTCACCCAGAGCACCACCGAGAGCATGAACGCCATCGCGCAGGGGTTGAACCTGCAGAAAGGCGAGCATGTGCTAACCACCGATCATGAGCATCACGGAGGACGGGCGGGCTGGGATTACTACGTTCGCAAGGTCGGCATCGTCCTCGATGAGGTGAAGCTGCCTATTCCGCCGAAGACTGCCGGCGAGATTATCGACGCCTTCGCGCAGAAACTGACGCCCGCCACCCGCATCATCAGCGTCAGCCACGTCACCTACACCACCGGGCTCAAGCTGCCGGTGGCCGGGCTGGCAGAGCTGGCGAAGGCGCACGGCGCACTGCTGGTGGTGGACGGCGCGCAGGCGCCGGGCGGCATGAGCGTGGACCTGAAAGCGTTGAAGTGTCATGCCTACGCCGCCAGCCCGCACAAGTGGATGCTGGCGCCCAAGGGCACCGGCCTGCTGTATATCAGCGCGGAAGCGCGCGCACAGATCGATCCGCTGGCGCTGTCGGCCGGCATGAGCTGCTACACCGGCGCCACCGGGACGCGCAACGTGCCCGGCATCATCGGCCTGGGCGCGGCCGTGGATGTGTTAACAACGGTGGGCAAGGAGACCATCGAACGGCGAGCGATGGCGCTGCGTAACCGCCTGTATGAAGAAGCCGGAACGATTCCCGGCGTCACTGTCGTCAGCCCGGCGCCCGGCGAACTGGCCTCGCCGCTGATCACCCTCGATCTGCCAAACAAAATCAGCAATTCCACCATGACCAACCGGCTGAAGGACCGCGGCATCATCGTCCGCTGCATGGACGGGCATCCGGGCATCAACGGCATCCGCCTGTCGCCGCATATTTATACGCGGGATGCGGATATTACCGCGCTGATGGCGGCGGTGCGGCAGGAGCTGGGGTAAACCCGCTCTGGGGCTGTTCCGAGCCCGCGGGACTGGTGCCTGCCTTACTTATTTATTGCCAGAGATATGACCATGGGACTGTCTCCCCTCGTGCGAAAGGAAAGCCCCGCGCACGAGGGGGGACAGTCCCGTGGTTCTATTAACGGATGATGGAGAAGGCGACCGGCTCTGGTCCCGCGGGCTCGGGACAGTCCCTGAGCAGTTTATTTCTCTTTCACTTCCTCAAACACATACCCCTGCTTCACCGCCTGCGTGCGGACGGCTTCGGTGACGGCGGATTCCACCGTCTGCTCGCCGGGCACAGCCTGTTTCTTCAGCTCATCGGCGATGAAGGCGTTGCGGGCGGCATTGAGCTTGCCGATTTGCTCGCGGATGGCAGCACGCTCGGTGGCCTGCTTTTCGAGGTAGGCTTTCCGCTCCTCCGGGGTCATCTTTTTCATGGCCTCGGGCAGGTCTTCCACCTTCACTTCTTCCAGCTTCACGGCGTTCGTCTGCACGGCGTCGACCAGGTCCCAGCTTTCGTTGGAGTAGTTGATGGAGGCCTTGGCCGCGGCGCGGGAGGCGGCGTTGCTGGCGGAGATGCCGGCGGAATTCATGTCCTGCGCCGTCTGGTTCATCTTCCCCGCCATGCCCCGGGCGCCGAAGGGGACATACGTGGCGTTCAAGTATTCATTCAGCTTCACCAGGTCTTTGTCCTGCGGCGCGGGGATCTCCACCACCTTCTGGTTTTGATCGATGGCCATATAGGAGCCATCGGCGAGGATGGCGCCGTCCTTCCAACCGGAGTTCGCTCCCGTATTGTAATCGCCGCAGTGGATGGTGTTGACGGTGATGCCCTTCGTAATGGCGGCTTTGACCGTAATATGAAAATCAATGCCGCCCTGGGTGAAGGGTTCGTTGCCGGCGATGAAGATGGTCTTCAGCACGCCCGGCGTATCGCTCCACGCCAGATCCTGTACGGCTTTGCCGATCACCTGGCCGCAATATTCATCCCCGCCGTTGGTGGTCAGCGCGAAGAGCTGCTCGGAGACTTTATCCAGGTCCGTGGTCAGCGGCAGCACCTGGCGAATGTACCCGCCTTCCGCCGGAAGGCCGTTATTGCCGTACTCATACAGCGCGATCTGCAACTGCGGCACCTGGCCGTCGCGTTTGGCGGTGACGAAGGTGTTGACGATATTCCAGAGCTGGGTTTTCGCCTGGGCAATCAGGCCGTCCATGCTGTTGCTGGTGTCGAGCAGGATGGCCAACTGAATCACCGGACGTTCCCTGGGAGCCGCCGGCGTATCCGCCGCCAGGCAGGCCACCAATAACGAGAACAGCAGGAAAACGGTCAACAGGCAGACGATGCGCGCATTGGGTCTCATGTGGGTTTCCTCCTCATGCCAGTCTTTCAACCGTTATACGTCAGTGCGGAGGAAAACGTTACAGCAGTTCCGGTTTTTCCTATTCATTCACAATCATACGAGGATTCGCCGGCATCCCGCAGAATATCAAGCGTGAATCTATTTAGAAAGGTTTGTGATGTCCGTTTCTGATTGTACACGCACGTTGGAAGATGTCCTGGTCGCTACCGGGACGAGAGTTATTGCAATTTCCGAGGAAGACAAGGATCGACTGGTCGAAGTTTTGCAGCATTTTGACAGTGGAGTGCACTGCACACCGAAAAATTCGGATGCCATGCGGATTGTCGCCGGCAATATCAACATGACCTATTGCCTGCGGGATCTGGGCACCGACACGAAATTCATCATCCAGAAGATGAACACGATATTCGACGTCGACGCCATCGACAACAACCTGCAGTGGCTGGAGAAGGCGCAGGCGCTGAGCCGCGACCTGCTGCCCCCCTACTGGCAGGAAGTGGGGTATGTGAACGTCGCCGGCAGCGATTGCAAGATGTATCACGATGCGGAAGGCGCGGTCTGGCGGGTGATGCGCTTCATCCCCGGCGAGATCAAAATCTTCAACAGCTTCGCGGAGGTGCCGGAAGAGGCGTGTGCCGATGTGGCCCGCTCGCTGGGCGAGGCTATCGCCACCTTTGGCGACATGCTGCGCGCAGTGCCGGAAGACGTCTGGAAATATGCGCTGCCCAACTTCCACAACGCGCATTACCACCTGGATTACTACCGCGCGGTGCTGCGTGGCGAGCGGACCCCGCTCAGTCTCAGCCGGGATGCTTCCCGTAAGGTGAAGCTCAAGCCGGAGATCATGGAAAAATACGCCGATCGCATCCAGGTGGTCTGCGAGAAAATCGAAAAATGGGTCCATATCGTCACCTCACTCGATAATCTGGGGCAGATCGTGGCGCATGGCGACACGAAGATCAATAACTTCGTCTTCCGTCCCAATGCGGACGGTCGCTGGCAATGCATCTGCCTGATCGACCTGGACACCGTGCAGCCGGGGCATTTGCTCGATGACATCGGTGACGCGCTGCGCTTTACCAATCCTGCCGGCGAAGAGGCCCCCACGCTTGACGACGTGACCATCGACGCCGAACTGGTCGGCTGGATCGTCGACGGCTACCTGTCGGGCATCGCCGCCCATCATGGGCCGGAGCGCTGCGAGGAATTGCGCAAATACGCCATCGACTCGGCCAAGCTCTTCCTGTATGCGCAGTGCCTGCGCTTCTTCACCGATGCCCTGGTCGGCAACAAATACTTCAAAATGAAACCCGGCCAGCGCGTGGACATCAACCTTTACCGCGGCGAGGTGCAGATGCGCGCGCTGGAGGAGATGGAACGGATCTTTCCGGCGTAATCGAGGGGCTGATGCCGAATGACTCCCGGGCTGCGGGGAAGCTCCGCCGCAGCCCGGGCGATGGGGTGTGAGATGAGTCATTTACCATTTCTCGACGTGGCTTGCGTCATCGGACCGTATGCCAACCCGGAGAGCCCGCCCGGTTACGAAGGGAATGTTGCAGGGCTGGTGCGGAAGATGGAGGAACTGGGCATTGCGGAGGCCTGCCCCTCATCCATCACCGCTTCGTGTTACTGCATGGACGAGGGGAACCGGAAGCTGCTGCAGGAAATCGAGCCATATCCGCAATTACATCCGGCTTTCCTGGTCGCGCCGGACCACACCGGCGAGATGCCCTCGGCCACAGAGCTGGTGTCGCGGATGCCGGCCATGAGCCTGGCGAAAATGCTCGTTGACGAAGTGCATTTTTACACGCCCGTGCTCGACGTGGAGCTATACGGCGAGGTTTTCGACGCGCTGGCGGAAAGCCGCACGCCACTGCTGCTGGACTACACGAATTTCTTTCATGAGCACACTTTCCGGCTGCGCGAGCTGCTCAAGGGCTGGCCTGATCTGCCGGTGCTGCTGAAGTTCCCGAAGCTCGCCTGTGAAGAGCGCGTGCTGTATTACCTGTGGGAGAAATTCGAGAACCTGCACGTGGTGTTGAGCGGCTACCAACTGCTGGGCGGCATCGAGAAGGCGGTGGAGCGCTTTGGCGCGCGGGCGTTCGTCTTCGGCAGCAATTACCCGTATTTCACCCCGCTGCAGAGCATGCTGCACCTGATTTACTGCGAGCTGTCCGATGAGGACAAGCGGTTGATCGCCGGCGACACCGTGCGCGGGCTGCTGCGGAAGGAGGTGGCGGCATGATGCTGCACGAGGCATTGGCCGGCAAACGGCTGAATCAGTACCGCATCATCGACTTCCACGTGCACTACGGCAAGTGGGGCGTGATGCACATGCCAAGCCATTCGGACGCGATGATCGCGAAGATGGAGCTGGTGGGGGTGGAGAAGCTCTGCGCCAACGGCATCACCTATCCGGATATGGCGGAGGGGAACCGGGCGGTGGCGGCCTTCGCGCGGCAATACCCGGACCAGGTGATCGGCATCGCCGGGATCTACCCGATGAACGGCGACATGGTGGAGGAGCTGAAGCGCTGTGTCTTCGATTACGGCTTCCGCGGCATCAAGGTGCACGGACAGATGCACCAGTTCCCATACCGCGGCCTGGATGTGCGCGAGATCGGCGGTCAATGGGAGCGAGTCTACGACTTCGCCGCGGAGTATCACCTGCCGATCCTCTATCACGGCGTGGTGACCGAGGCGGACATCCGCAATTTCCCGGACACCACCTTTGTGATGGCGCACGGCATGTGCGGCTTGAAGGGGCGCAGCACGAAGGAACGGTTTGCGACCTATCAGAATCACTATGTCGATACGCCGGTGACGCAAAACACCCCGCTGGAGGCACTGGAGACGATCCGGATCCTCGGCGCCGACCGCATCCTCTGGGGCACCGACGCCCCGCTGGACGATTTCGCCCACCGGCTGGGAGTGATCCTCGACCTGCCGATCAGCGAAGAGGAGAAGCTGGCGATCTTCGGTGGGAATGCCCGGCGGTTACTGGGATTGAGTTAGCTTACCAAGCGAGCGTTGTTCGTAGTCAGCCACGCAGCGAAGCGGAGTGGCGTTCGTCGATAGGAAAGCTTATCAATCGACGAACGCCACTCCGCTTCGCTGCGTGGCTGACTACGAACATCGCTCGTTCGGTGGGCTTGCCTGGTTTATTATTCCAGGCTTTCCAGGAAGCCATACGGTATCTGCGCCGCGTAGACATTGAGGATACCGTCCGGGTCGGCGCTGTAGACGACGTGGCGGTTGTCGCTGGTCAGGTAGGGCAGGGGTTGGCGCCAGGCAACTCCCCTAATAATACTTTGAAACCACAGACTACGCAGGTTTTGCAAATTTATCGCTTCGCGGTCCTTTTCCCTCAAACCAAAAGGAAAGGTGGAAAGCGAGCCTGCCAATACTCACTTTCCTCGTGAATATCGACAACGCCTGCACCTTTCCCTTGCGAAGCAAATAATCTGTGAAATCTGCGTAATCTGTGGTTGCACACAGTGTCTTACAACGTCAGCAATTCGTCCAGCGAATACACGTTGAATTCCGCACCCGCGCGTCGGGCTTCCATGGCGAGGAGCAGCGCTTCCGCGGTGTCGAGCGAGGTAAGGCAGGGCACGTTGTGCTCCACCGTGGCGCGGCGGATGCGGGCGCCTTCGCGTTCTGAGACGTTGTCCGGCGACAGCGTGTTCAGCAGCAGGTCGATCTTCTCGGTGCGGATCAGATCCACCACATTCGGGCTCCCCTGGCTGATCTTCGCCACGCTGGTCGCGTCCACGCCGTTGTTGATGAGGAAGACCGCGGTGCCGCGGGTGGCATAGATGCGGAACCCCAGCTCGGAGAATTTCTTGATGACGCGCAACGCTCGCGGCTTGTCCTTGTCGGCGATGGTGACCAGCAGCGAGCCTTTCATCGGCACGTCGATGTGCGAGGCAACCATCGCCTTATACAGCGCGTGCGGGTATTCCGGGTCCACGCCCATGATCTCGCCGGTCGATTTCATCTCCGGGCCCAGCGAAACGTCCAGCTCGGTCAGTTTCGAGAAGCTGAACACCGGCGCTTTCACCGCGAAATACGGCCGCTCCGGGAAAAGACCGTGCGAGAAGCCCATCTCCTTCAGCGTGCGCCCCAGCGAGCATTTCGTCGCCAGGTTCACGATCGGCACGCCCGTCACCTTGCTGATATACGGCACGGTGCGCGAGGCGCGGGGATTCACCTCGATGACGTAGACGGTGTCGTCCTCGTCCACCACAAACTGGATGTTCATCAGCCCGATCACGTCCAGCCCGCGGCACAGGCGGACGGCGTAATCGACGACCGTGTCCTTGACCTTCTGCGAGAGGGTGACGGGCGGGTAGACGGACATGGAGTCGCCGCTGTGCACGCCGGCCGCCTCGATGTGTTCCATGATGCCAGGAATGAGCACGTCGATGCCGTCGGAGATGCAGTCCACCTCCACCTCTTTGCCGATGATGTAACGGTCGATGAGCACCGGGCGGTCAGGGGTGACATCCACCGCGAAGGTCATGTAGCGGATGAGCTGCTCTTCGTTATAGACGATCTCCATCGCGCGCCCACCCAGCACGAAGCTGGGGCGCACCAGCGCGGGGAAGCCGATCTCGCGTACGGTGTCCAGCGCTTCATCGACGGAGACCACCGCGCGGCCACGGGGGCGGACGATGTTCAGCTCGGAGAGCAGCGCGTCGAACAGCTTGCGATCCTCCGCCAGCTCGATGCCGTGGAAGGAAGTGCCGAGGATCTTCACCCCTTCCGCGGTCAATGGGCCGGCCAGGTTGATGGCCGTCTGCCCGCCGAACTGCACCACCACGCCTTCCGGCTGCGTTTGATCGATGATGTTCATCACATCCTCGATGGTCAGCGGCTCGAAGAAGAGGCTGTCCGACGTGTCGAAGTCGGTGGAGACCGTCTCCGGGTTGTTATTGATAATGATCGCCTCGTACCCCTCCTCGCGCAGCGCCCACACACTGTGCACGGAGCAGTAGTCGAACTCGATCCCCTGCCCGATACGAATCGGGCCGGAGCCGATTACAATGACGCGTTTCTGGTCAGACATAGGTTCCCTCAAACACAAAGACACGAAGGCACAAAGGCACTAAGAGTTATTGACTCAGTAACAGAAACAGTCTTTCACGCGAGACACCGGTTTGCCGCAAAATATCGGATAATGTGCCCGGTGCCAACTCGTCATGTAATGGCACAACCGTTCGAAATGATCCTTTGCGCAAGCTCACATGGCTTCCTCGCGTCCGAACAATTTCGAAGCCGTCTCGTTGAAGTGCTTTGATTAATTCTGAACCCGATAGATGAGGCAGCTTAGGCACTTAATGGCACCTCCAACGGGTAAACCATCACTTCACCTGCACTCTCCGGTAATTCTTCGTCTGTAAAACTTTCTAAGTAGAGTTCAACAGCCTCTTTCAAATTCGCCTGTGATTCCTCGATCGTTTTCCCTTGACTGGTAACATCCAGTTCGAGGCAACGGGCGACATACCAGTTGCCTTCTTTAATGATAATGGCAGTATAGCGTTTGGACATTGCTCACCCTTCCGCTCACATCACTTACGATGCAAGGTTTTGATTCGCCAGATATACTTATACAGCGGCGCCATCCGCTGAAATTCACTTGCCAGGTAGCCGGCGAACTCGCCGGAGAACAGCCGGTCGTCGATCGGGCTGTTGTATAACAGGTAAAAGGACTTCCGTTGGTACCAGGTCTGCAGGTCCGCCGGGATGGACGGGTTCAGCACGCGCTTATACTGGTTGCCCTCCAGCGTCAGGTGCGGCGCGTCGGCGAGAAAGGCGATGGCCTTGCGGAACGCGTCCGGCTTCTCCGCCAGCGCCGCGCGATAGCGCTCCATCGTCTCGCGGGTGCCCTGGTACAATCCCATCCCGTAACAATAATGGTCATGCGCGATTTCGAAAAAGTAGCCGGGCTCGTCCTGCCAACCAGGTCCCGGGCGCTTGAACGAGATCCACATGTTGCTGCGGAACATCGACTTGTCGCGCGAGAAGCGGGTGTCCCGGTAGACGCGCGAGATGGTCTTGTTCTGCGTCGGCGACGTCTCGAATTCCGAGTCGATGTCCAGCATCGTCTCCGCCAGGTCGCACACCAGGTCGCGCATCGGCTCCAACAGGCACACGCGATACTCCTCCTCGTGTTCGAGGAACCAGGCCTTGTTGTTGTTCGCCTTCAGGCCTTGCAGGAACGCGATGGTTGTCGGTGAGAATCCGCTGAACATGCTACTCCACGTCAAAGACTTTGATATCCGTCCAGAACGGCTTGAACTCTTCCACGAACGCCAGGTGCACCGGGTGCACCGCGTAAGTATCGAGTCCTGGCTGATCGTCGAAATGCACCACCAGCCCGCGAGTGTAACTGCACTCGACCACCGGACGATCGGATGGCGTCGGCTTGCCGAAATGCAGGCCTTTCACCGTTTCAATGGCGGTCAGCGACTGCAGGCCGGCATCGAAGTCGGCCAATTGCTCCGGCGTCAGCTCTGGTTTCAGCCAGAAATAGATGGAATGGACGAGCATCGACATATCCTCACTGCTTTATGCTGCCGATCAGCTTCTCGATTATTTCCACAAACGCTCATATCGCGATTCCTTCTCGCTCGATTTCCCGGCGATACGGTGACGCTTCCATCAACGGCGCCAGCCACTGTTGCCGGTTCTCCACGAATGCGCTGATGATCTCTGCAAGGTCCAGAGAGAGATCATACATGGCATGGCGAAGCTTCTCTTCGGTAACAATACTTGCCGGTTCATCGGTAATCACGAGAAAATCCCAATCCGAATCCTCTCTCGCATCACCACGCGCCCGTGAGCCGTAAAGAATTACCTCGGCATCGGGAAGAATGGATCGGACAATTTTTTTTACCCGAGAGGCAACTTCAAGCTCATGCCCACTGAGATCCTTATGTTGCATTCGATTCCTCCTTCCACCAGATAATTGTAGCACGGTAACTTATCCGAGCGCCAACTCGTTCTCCCGTTCATATGTCGAGTAATAATACGGCGTCTCCGCCTCGAATTCGGCGGCGCAGGTATCCACGATCTTGTAGGCAGGATGGATGTCCCACTGCTTGCGCAGCTTGCGGATCTCCACTTCCTTGATGCCCCACAGCTCGGCCAGGTAGTGGTCGTTGAAGCCCTGCAGCTTGGCGCGGCGCAGCAGCTCCTCGTCCGGCAGGCCCTTGTGCGCGCGATACTCGGTCTCCAGCGCGATCAAATCCTTCACCTTCTGCAGGAACCACACGTCCACATACGTCAACTGGTGGATCTCCTCTACGTCCATGCCGCGGCGGAAGGCCTCGCAGATGGCGAAGAGGCGCTGGTCGGTGGCGTGGGTGAGCACCTCTTCCAGCTTCATATCCGACCAGGCGTTGACGCCTTTCAGCTTCAGGCCGTACTGGCCGATCTCCAACGAGCGGACGGCCTTCATCAGCGCGCCTTCGAAGGTGCGGTCGATGGACATCACCTCGCCGGTGGCCTTCATCTGCGTGCCCACGCGGCGGTCGGCGAAGTTGAATTTGTCGAAGGGCCAGCGCGGGATCTTCAGCACCACATAGTCCAGCGCCGGCTCGAAGCAGGCCAGTGTCTGTTTCGTCACCGCGTTCTGGATCTCGTCCAGGTGCAGGCCCACCGCAATCTTCGCCGCCACGCGGGCGATGGGGTAGCCGGTGGCTTTCGACGCCAGCGCCGAGGAGCGGCTCACACGCGGGTTCACCTCGATCACGTAGTAGCGGAAGCTCTTCGGGTCGAGCGCGAGCTGCACGTTGCAGCCGCCTTCGATGCCCAGCGCGCGGATGATCTTCAGCGACGCCGTGCGCAGCATCTGGTACTCTTTGTCGGTCAGCGTCTGGCTGGGCGCGATGACGATGGAGTCGCCCGTGTGGATGCCCATCGGGTCGAAGTTCTCCATGTTGCAGATGGTGATGCAGTTGTCGTTGCCGTCGCGCATCACCTCGTACTCGACCTCTTTCCAACCGAGCAGGTAGCGCTCCAGCAGCAGCTGCTGCGTCATCGACATGCGGAAGCCGCGTACGGAGATGTCGTGCAGCTCTTCCCAGCTATAGGCGATGCCGCCGCCGGTGCCGCCCAGCGTGTAGGCCGGCCGCACGATGATGGGGTAGGCGGGCTGGCCGGTGGTGCGCTCGATCTCGGTGATGTAGGCGGCAAATGCCTCGATCTGCTCCATGGTTTCCACGATAGCCGATTCCGGCACCGGCTCGCCGATTTCGACCATCAGGTTTTTGAAGTGCTCGCGGTCCTCCGCTTTCTCGATGGAGGACAGCGGCGTACCGAGCAGTTCGACGCCGTATTCTTCCAGGATACCGGCCTTCGCCAGCTTGGTGGCCAGATTCAGCCCCGTCTGCCCGCCCAGCGTGGGCAGCAGCCCGTCCGGCCGCTCGCGCGCAATGATCTTCTCCAGGAACTCCACTGTCAACGGCTCCACGTATACGCGGTCGGCCATGTTGGTGTCGGTCATGATGGTGGCCGGATTGCTGTTCACCAGCACCACCTCCAGGCCTTCCTCGCGCAGCGAGCGGCAAGCCTGCGTGCCGGCGTAGTCGAATTCCGCCGCCTGCCCGATAACGATCGGGCCGGAGCCGATGACCATGACTTTCTTCAGATCAGTGCGCTTTGGCATTATCAGTCCCCACACATGTAACTACTGCGCGTCCCACCCGCAGCATCCTCGATACGAAAAGCCCGAACCGCACGGGCAGGGCATCTCGATGTCCAGCGTTTCCAACGGCGGCAGCACCACGTTCTCCGCCCAGGCTTGCACCAGGTGCATCACGCCCAGCGCGGGCACCATGTCGCGTTCGAGCAGCACTTCCCGCGCCATCTCGCGGGTCATCCAGCCCACCTTCGCAATCTCCGGGTCGCTCGGTCCGGTCGCCAACTCCTGGGCTTGTGTCGCAAAGACCAACCGCAGGGAGAGTATGCCGGTGCGCGGCTCCTCCTGCACGCAAGCCAGCCGCTGTTCGACCACCGAATAGCCCGTGCGCTCCAGAAACATGCTCCGTGCCGTTTCTTCAACGGTTCCTTCTTCGACGGTCGCCGAGGGGAGCAACCAGAACCCGGCGAAGCGCCCGCGTGCCAACTGCACCATCAGCAACTGCTCGTCCTGCTCCGCCAGCGCGGTCACGATCACTCGCGATTTCCGTTGCGCGATACGGTTGACGGGCCTGAATCGGTTCACGCGATGACTCATGGCTATTCCGTCTGGATCAGCTCGCCTGACGGGCTGTAATAATGTTCGAAGAGCCAGTCGAGCATAAAGATCTTGAAGTCCTGCATCACGTCGATGATCATCAGCGCGTTTTCGTAAACTTCCACGGCGCTGACGTCCTCGTATTGGAACATCAGCCGGTCGCGGATATCCGCGCACTGCGCCAGCTTCATCGCCCGCTCGCGGGTGGTCATGCCGAACACCGGCAGGTGCAGGAACAGGTCGCGATAATCGCGGGCCGACAGCCGCATCTTCCGGTGCATCACGCTCATCGTCACCAGGATGGAGCTCTGGATGCTCTTCAGAATATAGGACTCGGCCAGCGACTTGGTGGCCGCGTTCTCCGAGAACTCATTGATGTCAGCTTGCGTCAGCCGCTTCAGGTCGCGCAGGTGCCCCTCGATCATCTTCAGGTGCCGGTAGATCGGCGTGATGAACCGCGGCACGCTGACGACCCACTGCGGCCGGTCCAGCGTCGCCTGCATCGACGGCGGCTGATCCTGCTTGATGCCGGAGATGCGCTTGCTGGCGTTCCACTCGAGGAAGACATTGTAGCGATACAGCCGGTCGCGCTCGCCGATCTCCACCGAGCCGTAGGCCAGTTGGGCGTTGAACGCAATCTCGCACGCTTCGCGATATTCCAGCTTCTCGACCTCCATAATTTCCACCAGGTGGCCGTAGGCCGCGGCGAAATGCTTGCGGATCTTCACCACCCGCTTGTCGATGTGTTCGCCCGACACGTTGCGGGTGAAGACCAGCACTACCCGCGCCTGATCCGGCCCGCTCAATGCCAGTTGCTCGTCGCTCGGGCCCGGTTGATAATACGCCAGCCGCACTTCGGGAATCGTCGAGAGATACGCCCGCAGTCGCGGCAAAAACGCCTCCAGCGTCGATTGTTTAGTCGCAGACGGTGATCGTTGCTCGATTTTTTCGTTGGACATTGGCTGCTCCTGTGCTCTGACTCGACTGTAACTCTGCGTGAATTGGCTTCGTAACGTGCTTAGTGACATTAGTGCCGGTCCGGACACTATTCACTACTTACTCATTCAACCTTTCTTACTGCGGCCGGATCGACAGCACCGACGCCTTGCAGTGCGCGACCAGGCGGACAAATTCGTCGAACATATACTCGGTGTCCCGCGGGCCGCCGCTGGCCTCCGGGTGGAACTGCATGGTCATAATGGGCAGGCGCGAGTGCACCATCCCCTCCACCGTGCCGTCGTTCAGGTTGATGTGCGACACCTGCAGGCCGCTGCCTTTGATGCTGTCGGCATCCACCGCGTACCCGTGATTCTGCGCGGTGATATGCACCTTGCCTTCGCGCACCAGGTCCTTCACCGGGTGATTGGAGCCGCGATGGCCGAACTTCAGTTTAAAGGTGCGCCCGCCGAAGGCCCAGCCCATCAACTGGTGCCCCAGGCAGATGCCCAGGATCGGCAGGCCGCGGGTGGCGATCTGCTCCATGCTGCGGATCGCGTAACTCAAATTCGCCGGGTCGCCAGGGCCGGGCGAGAAGGCGATGCCGTCCGGGTCGCCTTCCAGAATCTGCGCCGGAGTGGCGTCGCACGGCACCGCGCGCACCTCGCAGCCGCGGCTGGCCAGCAGGCGCAGGATGTTGCGCTTCACCCCGTAGTCCACCACGGTGATCTTCACCGGCGGGTCCGCGGTGTAGCGCTGCAGAGTATCGTAGGGCGCCTGCACCGGCTCCATCCACGGGTAGGTGCGGCCGGCGGAAACCTCTTTCACGAAGTCGAAGCTGCCGTAATCCTGCGCGGCTGCCAGCCGTCCCTTCAGTTCATCGACGGTCAGATCCTCACCACTCAGTATACCCATCATTACACCGTGCGAGCGGATGACGCGGGTCAGCATGCGGGTGTCCACGCCGGCGATGCCCGGGATGCCGCGCGCCTGCAGGTAACCGTCGAAGCTGCCCTCCGCGCGCCAGTTGCTGTGGCGGTCGCACAACTGCTTCATCACCACCCCGCGCACCTGCACGCCGTCGGACTCCCAGTCCTGCGGGGTGACGCCGTAGTTGCCGATCAGCGGGTAGGTGAAGGTGAGAATCTGCCCACGATAACTGGGATCGGTCACCATCTCCTGATACCCGGTCATCGCGGTGTTGAAGACCACCTCGCCGATCGCCGTCACCGGCGCGCCGATGGACTCGCCTTGGAAGACTGTACCGTCTGATAATACAAGCTTTGCCGTCATATAAACACCTGCGGCCTGAAAGGCTACAATTCCATAACGGCCCGAAGGGCCATCATTCCATAGCCCAGGGCAACGCCCTGGGGAAAGGTCTACGAATGAACATCAACGCTCTGTAAGAGCACAATTCCTCATGCTTAAAACAACACCGTGCCTTCCGCCATCACCAGTTTCCCACCGGCAATGGTATACACCGGCTTGCCCTTGAAGGTCATACCGGTAAAGGGACAGTTGCGGGATTTCGAATAAAATCGGTCCGGATCGACGGTCCACTCCGCGTTCGGGTCGACCACGGTGATATTGGGCAGCTCGCCGCCGTCTGTGGACGGCGCCATCGCTTCGATCAACCGGGCGAAGGTGAGCTCGCCGGCATGCACCAGCGACATCGCCGCGCCGAAAGCCGTTTCCAGGCCGATCACCCCGAACGGCGCTTCGTCCCACGGCTGCGCCTTCTCCTCCGGCGTGTGCGGGGCGTGGTCGGTGGCCAGTAAATCGATGACGCCGTCCGCCAGCCCGCGGCGGACCGCCAGCATGTCTTCCTGGCCGCGCAGCGGCGGATTCATCTTCCAGTTCGCATCCGGCACGCCGTCGCGCTGCGGGATATCCTCCCGCGTCAGCAGCAGGTGGTGCGGCGCCACCTCCGCGGTGATCGACAATCCGCGCCGCTTGGCATCGGCGATCAGTACCACGCTCTCCGCCAGGCTCACGTGCTGGAAGTGCAGTTTCCCGTGCCCGATCTCCGCCAGCGTGGCGATGGCCAACCTGATCAAATCCGCTTCGCGTGTCATCGGCTCGCCGAAGCCCAGGTCGCGGGTCACACGCTCAGCAGAGCGCGGCGTCTCTTCGCAGTGCAGGTCGATGAAGGTCTTGCCTTCGGTCGCCAGAATTGCCGCCTGCAGCAGCTCGCGGTTCGACACCGGCTCGCCGTCGCTGCTGAAGCGAATCCACGGCACGCGGGCGCTGATCTCTTCGATGTCGACCAGCTCCTCGCCCTGCTGCCCGACCGTCAGAGCGCATTTCGGCAAGATGGTGACGGGCAGGTCCATGCCCCACACCCGCGAGAAGAAGGTGAGCACCGACTCAATGCTGTCGATGACCGGCCGCGTGTTCGGCTCGCAGCGAACGAAGGCATAGCCGCCGGCGGCGGCGGCGCGCGCTCCGCTCAGCACGTCTTCTTTCTCCGTTTGCCCCGGGTCGCGAAAGTGCACGTGATGGTCGGCGAAGGCCGGCACGGCAATCAACCCGCGGCCGTCGATGACCTGGTCATAATCGCCCAGCCGCACCACGCCGTGCCCGCTCACCAGCAGGTCGCCGACGGTTCCCTGGTATTCGACTTCTTTGATCAAGATACCGGGCATGTCGCCTCCTGAAGCGCCTCGCAGTATGCGCAGCGGAATGCGCCGTCGTCGCGCTGCTGCGCGGCGGGCGGAATGCCAATCTCGGCGGTGGTGATGCAGCGCGGGTTGGCGCAGGTGAAATTATCCGGCTGCAGGTAATCCCAGCGGCGCTCTTCCTCGCTGGCGCCGCGCTTTTCATCGGGCAGCGTGCGCAGGCCCAGCAGCACGGCGACCAGCGCCATGCGCACCGGCACGCCGTACGCCGCCTGGCGGAAATACGCGGCGCGCGGGTCACCGTCCAGCGAGAAGTCCAACTCGTCCACGCGGGGTAGGGGATGCAGCACGATGGTGTCGGGCCGCACGCGTTCCAGCGTCTTCCGGCTCACCTGGTAACAGGAACGCACCTTCTCCAACTCGGCCGGATCGGCGAAGCGCTCCTTCTGCAGGCGCGTCACGTAGAGCACGTCGCACTCACCGAGCGGCGCCGTCTCCAGCGATTCGTAGTGAGCGATCTCCGCGCCATACAGGTAGGCCAGCGACTTGCGGAACGGCTCCGGCAGCTCCAGTCCGCGCGGCGCCACGCACACCATGCGCGCGCCGAAGCGTGCCAGCGCCTGCGCCAGCGAGTGCACCGTCCGCCCGTGCTTCAGGTCGCCGCACAGCGCCACCGTGATGCCGGCCAACCGGCCCTTCTCGCGCAGAATGGTATACAGGTCGAGCAGCGTCTGCGTGGGATGCTCGCGGGTGCCGTCGCCGCCGTTGATCACCGGCACGCAGGCGAAATCGGCGGCCACTTTCGCGGAGCCTTCCTTCGGGTGGCGCAGCACGATCACGTCGGCGTAGCTGTCCACGATGCGCACGGTGTCGGCCAGCGTCTCGCCTTTGGCGGCGGAAGAGGCGTGCGGGTCGGCCATGGAGATGACCTGCCCACCCAACCGCAGCATCGCCGCCTCGAAAGACATGCGCGTGCGGGTGCTCGGTTCGTAAAAGAGCGCGGCCATCACCGCGTCGTGCGCCAGGCTCAACCGGCGGCGCGTCAGCGCTGAGAACTCGTTGGCGTGCTCGAACAGCGCGAGGATATCGTCATTGGTCAGGTCGCGGATGGAAATCAGGTCAAATCCGTTCATAGGTTTCCTCCTGTACGGTGCGGACCACGCTGACCAGGTCGGCGGCGTCGGATTCGGTCAGGCGGACCAGCACGCGCTCCGCGTGCGCGGTGGGGATGTTTTTGCCCACGTAATCAGGGCGGATGGGCAGCTCGCGGTGCCCGCGGTCGATAAGCACGGCCAGTTGGATGCAGGCGGGACGGCCATGCTCCACCAGTGCGTCGAGGGCGGCGCGCACGGTGCGGCCGGTGCAGATCACATCATCGACCAGGATCACGCGCAGGTCGGTCAGGCTGCAGGGAATGCGCGTCGGGCGGTCGGAATTGGTCGTGACCTGGCGGATGGCGGCGTCGTCGCGGTGCAGCGAGATATCGAGCTCGCCCACCGGCACCGGGCGGCCTTCGAATTGGAGGATGAGCGCGGCCAGGCGCTGCGCCAGCGGCACGCCGCGGGTATGCATGCCGACCAGCACCAGATCGCCGGCGCCGCGATTGCGCTCGATGATCTCATGCGCAATGCGCTTCAGCGCGCGGCTGATGTCCTGGTCGTCCAGGATCTGCCGCTCGATGCCGGGCACAAAAAAACCTTCCCGTGGCGTCGTCATCGGGAAGGTACCTTGTTCTGATGTAATTGTGCCTGTGCCATAAAGCCCATCCTTTCGCAGCCTCACGGGACTACCTTTAAAAGGTTGGTTAATGGCAAAATCATACCAGAGCGCAGGGAGGCTGTCAATACGAGATGGGCGATTGGTGCTGATTTTACACGCATTCAGGTAAGGTGTGGAAGGCACACTCTCAGTCTGGAAGGGTGCGAGAGCCCCGCCCGAATATAAGTAAGGTGCGGAAGTGAGACTCTCAGTCTGGAAGGGTGCGAGAGCCCCGCTCGAGTTTAGGAAAGCCTACCTAGATTCGAGCGGGGCTCTCGCCTCCTTCCAGACTGAGAGTGTGCCTTCCACACCTTACTTATTTTTTTCCGTATATAACGTAAACTCCTCCTCCTGCGGTCCCGCCGGCGCGGTGAGATACCGTTTCCGCAGCACGAACATCCGCAGCGCCAGGTAAACGACGGGCAATATGCCGCCGATGATGAAGAGCAGGTCGCCGGGCAGCCGCAGCCATTCGAGAACGCGCACGGCGGGTTGGGCGTAAAAGGCCGCTTCCCGTGCATGCCAATACCCATGTTGCACGCTGTCCGCCATCTGCAGCGCCCCGACGGGGAACAGATTGACGAGGGTCATCCACGCCAGCCCGATGTTCAGGCTCCAAAAGGAGATGGCCATCGCGCGTTCGCTGCGGCTGTCGGGCGGGATGAAGTAGCGCGCCACGAACATGAAAAAGCCGATAGCCAGCATGCCGTAGACGCCCATCATCGCCCCGTGCCCATGATTGGCGGTGAACTGCGTGCCGATTTCGTAGTAGCTCACCACCGGCAGGTTAATGAGGAAGCCGAAGATGCCCGCCCCCAGGAAATTCCAGAACCCCACCGCGACCAGAAACATCACTGCCCACTTGTGCGGGAAGTTGACGGCCGGCATCACGCCGCCGGTGTCCTGCGCCTTGCCAAGCTGTATGAACCGCCACGCCTCCAGCGTCAGCAGCGTCAGCGGGATCACCTCCATGGCGGAGAAGATCGCCCCCAGCGACATGTGCGCCGCCGTCGCCCCGTTGAAATACATATGGTGCATGGTGCCGACGACACCGCCGATGGAATACAGGATGATATCCAGGTAGACCACCCGCATGGCCGTCACCGGACGCACCACGCCGATGAGCACGAAGATGTAGGCCACGGTGATGGTGGTGAATAGCTCCAGGAAGTCCTCCACCCACAGGTGCACCACCCAGAAGCGCCAGAATTCCATCACCGAGAAGTTCGTCACCTTGCCGAACAGCATGCCCACCGCATAGAACACCGGGATGGAGAGCGCGCTGTACAGGAACAGGTACGGCAGGTTGCCTTTGTGCTCACCCGGCAGCCGGCTGCGCAACCCACGGTAGAGGATGCCCACCCAGATGAGCATGCCCAGCGTGAGCAGGAGCTGCCAGGCGCGCCCCAGGTCCAGATATTCCCACCCCTGTGCGCCGATCCAGAACCACGGGCTGTTTCCCGGCATATAGCCCTGCAGGCTGAACGCCTCGCCGATCAAGCTGCCCACCACCACCAGCACCACTGCGCCGAACAGGGCGATGGCCAGCTTGTCCTGGTGTTTCGGCTCCCGCCGGGCGATCATCGGCGCCAGGAAGATGCCCATCGCCAGGTAACTGGCCGAGACAAAGAACAACGCCAGTTGCAGGTGCCACATGCGGCTGAGGTTATACGGCAGCCACTGCGCGATGTTGATGCCATAAAAACCGGCCGGCTCCGCGTGGTAATGCGCGTTCACCCCGCCCAGCAGCCCCTGCGCCAGAAACAGACCGGACACCACCAGGAAGTACCACGCCGTCGCGCGCTGCGCCGGGGAGAGCCGCACCTCCTCCGGCGGGCGAAAGGTGATCTGCCGCGCCGATTCTTCTTCCTCCGGCCGTCGCCAGCCCAGGATATTGAAACGGCCGAAGATGGCGAAGATCAGCCCGATGCCGCCCAGCAGCGCGATCAGGCTGAACATACTGGAGAGAATGGCCGCCGATGACAGGGCGTTACCGACCAACGGCTCCGGCGGCCAGTTATTGGTGAAGCTGTACGGCTTGCCCGGCCGGTTCGCCGCGGTGACCCATGCCGCCCACGCGAAATATGCGGTCAGGTGGCGAACGTCCGCCGGGTCAGCGAAATACGGCCGCTTCAGCCCCTGCTGCGTCTTCTGCGGGCCGAACCACGTGGTGTAAAACGGGATCATCTGCGTGAAGGCATATTCCTGTCCGGGCGATAATGTCAGCGTGCCATCCTGGAAACGGCTCGCCTTGAATTCTCGCAGCACCCGGTCACGCGCATCCGCCGGCGGCATTCCCTGGCTTTGGTAAAACGTGGCTGCGGACAATGCGGCCCGGTGCAGGTATTGCGCCGTAAAGTCCGGTCCAAGGTAGGCGCCGTGCCCGAACAGCGTCCCGAACTCCATCAACCCGCGCCGTTGGAACAGGTGCTGCCCGGCCATGATGTCGGCGGCGGTGAACAGCTCCGTCCCGCTCGCGCCAACCACGTGCTGCGGAATCGGCGGGTGTTCGGTGTAAATCAGCCGTGCCAGCAGTCCGAGGATGAGAAACCCCACCAGAAAGGTGAGAATGGCAATCTGCAGCCAGACCGGCGAAATAGTCATCCGGCGCTGCGGTTCCTCCACGCTCATGATGTTCCCCTTTTCGGCATAGTTAGTGATAGTATAGGTAGGGAACAACCTGTCGAGAGAGATAACAACGCGCCATTCACCGCTACTGGACCGGACTGTAACGATTTGATAACAGTCCCTGAACGGTTACGCGTCCCCGAACACGAACTGCAGCGTATTCGTATTGCACACCCGCTGCCGTAACTCCTCCGGCAGCGCGTTCAGCGCGGCGACTTCGTCTTCGTAGCTGGCTTTCAGGTTGAAGGTAACGTAGTAATCCTCCGCCTGCTTGCGGCGAATCATGTAGGTGTAGGCGGGCGAGTCGGTGCCCCAGAGGATCGTGTCCGGGAAGGCGTCTACTAATGCGCGCATGACGGCGATGTAGTCGCGGTAGTCGGCGGGGAACTGGTCCGCCCCCTGCGCCATCACCTCGCTGCCCTCGTACGCCATCTGCACCTGGATCTTCAGCGCGGAGGTATCCACAAATACGTTGGGCAGCGCCGCCGCCCGCTCTAGATACTCCCGGTGAAAGCCGATGCAATGCGCCAGGCAGAAGCGCAGGTCGGGGTTGGCCTCGATCACCCGAAAGGCCAGCTCTGCTCGCGAATACTCCTCCCGCGGATCCGAGGTAGTGTGCAGCAACACCGGCAGCTTCCGTTCGCGCGCGAAATCGAGCAGCGGCCGGCCGATCTCCAACAGATCCGTCACCGGGCTCTGGCAGAAGACCGGCACCAGCTTCAGTCCGTAAATCGGGTATTCCTCCGCCAACTCCGTTAAATCCGCCACCTGCTCGGCGATCATCCGCCCGGGATCGACGGAGAGGAAAGGTAAAAAGCGGTGTGACAGCTCCGGAAAGAACCCGAACACCTCGCGCAGCACCATGCGGTTTGCCAGCCCGTATGGAACCGGTGAGGCAGGCGCCGGGTCCGGCACGCAGTTGCCCTTGACCAGTTCATGCTCTTCAAAAAACAGCTCGGGAGAAAAGGGGAACACCACGTTGACATCCACGCCCGTCGCCCGCTGCCGGTAATACAGGTCCTCCAGGCTCTGCGCATACGGATACCCCAGCGCCGCAAACGCCCGCAAACTGAACCCCAGGTGGGAGTGGGCGTCGATGGTCTTGCCGATTAAATCGTCGCGCGTCAGATGTGGTGTTGCCATAGCACCTCGTCGGGAACTGTCCCTATACCTATACCTAAATAAAGCGGTGGAACTGAGATTCACAGTCTGGAAGGGTGCGAGAGCCCCGCCCGAATTTAGGTGAGCTTTCCAATACTCGGCGGGGCTCCCGCCTCCTTCCAGACTGTGAATGTGTCTCGTACAGCTTACCTGATATCCTGGTAAGAACTCGCCCGCTCCCCGATCTCCGCCACGTCGCAGTCCTTCGCCACCACGCCGGAGATGATCAGCTCGCTGTTCAAAATCTGCAGGATGCTGGCCGGCACGCGCGGGGTCACCGGGCCGTGGGCGGCCAATCGGGTAATGAAGCGCTGCCAGGAGATATCGCCGTAGGCGAAGCCGTCCCAGAACTTCACCACCTTGGAATTCTTCAGATCCTTCGGCCCGATGGTGGCGGCCTTCGGCGGCACCGCCGACCAGTCGCCGGAGCAGCCGGCGTCGCAGAACAACGCGTTCTGCGCCACGGTCAATGGGTGCAGCTCCACGATGCGCGAACCAGCCTGCAGGTAGGCGTCGATATCCTCGCCGAACTCCACGCACAGGTGCGGGTCGAAGAAGGCGATGTGCCCGGCCCAGCCGATACCGCCGTAGCAGATGTCCACTCCGCCCAGGTCCTCCATCATCTGCGTGTAGTAGCTCACGTTCTCCGTGCTCGGGAAGTGGATCTGCGACTCGGGGATGGCGATCGCCGGGTCCAGCCGGTTGAACAGGTCGTTCCACATCCAGTACTGGAAGCCGCCCTTCCAGTCGCGCGGCGCGGTGTTGCCGTTCTCATCGGCATACTCGTCCATATTGAAGGTATGCACGTGCTTACACGGGATGCGCAGCTGGTTCAGCATCTGCGCCACCAGTGCATACATCGGATTAGGCGCCGGCAGGATGATCACGTGCTGCCGTCCCTCGTCCAGGCTGCGCTTGATCCCCGCCACGATATCGAGCAGGTAGGAAAAGGAAAACTGCGTCGAGTCTTCGATGATGCGGATCTTGAAATTCGGATTCGGATGCGTGCACAGGTCGGCTTTTTTGATATGCCGCACACGCTCGCACTCCGCCTGGTCGTTAAACGGGTGGATGTTGGGCATCACGTAGGAAAAGGGGGAAACCATGCCGTTATCTCCTTGTCAGTTAAGGCGTTGCCGGATTATACCACGGGCAACGGCACCTGTGTATTCGATAAAATCGTAGGGCACGGAGAGGCCTCCGTGCCCTACGACCGATGTTATTTCTTCCGCCGCTCTCGCGTATCCTGATACTCTTCGCGCATGAGCTGGATCAGCTCCGGCGGCAGGTCGGTGAACACATACGATTTGTCATACTCCATCGTGAAGATGTAATTCAACTTCAACGCGTTCACGCCGGCGGCCCCTGCCGGGATGGTGACGTCCCAGCGCAGCATGCCGCGCGGGCGGTCGTCGGCCAGGTAGGCGGCGTTCGTGCTGAGCTCCGGGGTGGTGGAGACCAGGTTGATCATCACGTTTTCGTCCGGCGTGCGCGGGATGCGGTCCCACACGCGCACGTCCACCGGCTTGGCGGTGAAGTTGAGCAGCTTCAGTGTGTATTCCAGCGTCATCAGCTTGTTGCCGCCGTTGATCTCCGTCGTCTTGCTGGTCAGCTCGCGCGCTACCCGCAGTTGCGTGTCGGCGCCGAATCCCACCGTGAAATTCTGCCCGCGCGCGACCAGCGGCAGTTGGCCGCGCCCGGCAAACTGCTTGTTCAGGTAAGCGGTATACGGCCCGGGCAGCAGCGCGAATTTACTGCTATTGGTGGCGTCGATGGACTGGTAGACGCAGTCGGCCAGCACTGGCGCGGCGGTGTAGTAGAACTTCGCCGGCAGGTAGATCTTCGTCAGCCGGAACATCTGCTGCTGGTTGCGGCTGGGCACCACCACCTTCGCCGGCAGCGGATAAGAGACGGCCAGCACTTCGGAGATGGGCGCTTCCGTCTTGCGCGCGGCCTCCACGATCTCATCCGGCGCGGACAATTCCAGGTTTTGCATGCGGGCGGCCACCACGTTCTGGTGCATGCCGGTACTCTGCGACACCTGCCCGACTGGCCCCTTTTGCGCCTCCACCGGCTGGTTGCGCTGGTTCAGATACAGCGTGTAATCGTTGCCGGTCAGCTCGGTTTGCGTCGCGATGCGCGACTCGTTATACATGTCCACCGTGTTGACGGACGACCCCTGCGCCGTCTCCTCGTCGCCGGGCGTCATGTTGATCCACAGCGGCGACAGCGCGGAGGCATCGGCGATCAGCGTCGGGCGGGTGGTGGAGATGGTGAGCTTGACGTTCGACCAGTCCTCGCCGCTCTTCTGGGTGACCACCGCCACGTATTCGATCATAATGTTGTTGCGCTCGGTGTTCAGGTAGGCGCTGTAAGTGGGCGTCCAGTTGACGTTGTTCACCAGGTAACTAAGCGTAAAGTGGTGCATGCCGGCGTGCCCGGCCCCCAGGTAAATGACCGCCTCGCGCTGGCTCTTCGCCCGTCCGTAGCGCAGCTCGCCCAGCCGGCGCTGCCAATAGCTCACTTCGCTCGATAAGTTGTCCCGCCGCATCTCCATTTCGAGCGACTTGCGGGCGATCTCCTGGCGCTGCGCGAACATGAACTTCGTATTGCTTGCCACCGTGCTTGGTGCGGTGGCGCCTTTCCCGTTCGCGGGCGCGGTGGTGTTCTCCAGCTTGTCCAGGTAGGCGCTGCGTCCCACCAGCACGCTGATGTCCGTCTCGATGCTGCGTAATTCGGTCTGATAGCGGGTGATGCGCCCCTGCAGCTCACGAACCTGCGCGTTCGGCGAAGCCCGCAGCGCCGTCACCTGGTAACGCACCGAGCGGATGGTGATGTTCGGGCCGGCGGTGGCGTAAAGCGAGGTGGGGACTACCGTCTCCGGCAATCCGGTCACCACGATCTCCTGATCGCCCGCTGCCACCGTGGTGGTGATGTCGCGGGTGACCAGCGCCTGGCCCCGATACACCGTCGCCTCGGTGATCTTCCCGACCACCGGCGTGGCGTTGCGCGGAACGGCCTGCGCGGCTAGGGCAAGCGCTGCAAGGCACAGTATGATGTATTGGCGCATGATCGTTCCTCCTTCCTAATTATTCGAGTTGAACCGCATGAGCTGCAGATCGTTGAACTCCTGCTCCATCTGCTGGGTGACGGTGGTGGTCGGCTCGGCGACGTTGAAGGTTTTGTCGTATTCCATGGTGAACGCGTAGCTGATGTTCACCGTCTTCGTGTCGACCGATCCGGCGGGTACGTCCACGTCCCAGCGCAGCAAGCCGCGCGGCGCTTCCTCCGCAACGTAGAATGCGTCCTGGCTGGTCCCCGGCTCCGTCTTCAGCAGCTTGATCGCCACATTGATGTCCGTCGCCTGCGGGTAACGATCCCACACGCGCACGCGGGCGGAGCGGTCCATGAAATTGCTGAGCCGCAGCCGGTAGGTGTATTTCACCAGCTTGTTCCCGCCGCGGATTTCGGTGGTCTTGTCCGTTAATTCGCGCGCGGCGCGCAATTGCGTTTCCGTGCCGAAGCCGATGGCCAGCGTCTGCCCGGCGGCTACCAGCGGCAGGTTGCCCCGCCCGGCGAACTGGCCGTCCAGGTATGCGCTGTACGGTCCGGGCAGCAGCGGCGTGGCGCCGGCGTTGCGCGCTTCCACCGCCTGGTAGACGAAGTTGGTGATGAGCGGCACCACGGTGTAATAGAAGGTGGCGTCCAGCTTCAGCAGCGTAATGCGGAACATCTGCTGATCTTCGCGGCTGGCCAACGACACCTTGCCGGGCAGCTCATACGTCACCGCCAGCACCTCCTGCGTAGAGGTCGGCGTTTTGCCTAACAGTTTTACCGCTTCATCGCTCACCGCCAGCTCCAGGTTCTGCGCGCGGGCGGCCAGCAGGTTGCGGTTCAGCACTTCGTTCTCCGGAGTGGGCGCCGGCGCGGGCAGGCCGGGGTTCGGCGGCATATTGAACATCGGCATACCGATCGATTGTTGAGTTGGCGTCTGGGATGCCAGCCCCTCGCTGCCCTTCACCTGGCGCTCAAGGTCGTTGCGGGCATTCAGGTATTGGCGCGTGTCGGTAAAATTCGGCGTGCCGCCGGCGGTCGACAGCGCCACCATCATCGGCGAGATCACCGGCGTTTCCGCGGTCATCAGCGGGCGGGTGGTGGAAAGGGTGAGCTTCACGTCCTTCCAATCCTCGCCGCTGGCCTGCGTGACCACCGCGTGATAGGCCAGCTCCAGCTTGCTGCGGTCGCCCTTCAGATAGGCGGCGTAGGCCGGCGTCCAATCCGCCCCGTTCACCAGGTAACTGAGGTTGAATGCGGCGGGACCGGCGGCTTCCTGGGTAACGAAGACCACCGCCTCGCGCACCGTCTTGCCGGCGCCGGCCATCAGTTTCGCCCGGTTGCGCTGCAGCACATCGAGCTGACTCGTCACCCCCAGCTTTTCTTCATTCAGCGTCAGTTGCTGCTTGGACAGCGTGGCGCGCTGGGTGAAGATGAACTCGGAAGTTTTCGTCAGCGCCTCCGGGTTCAGCACACCTTTGGAAAGCTCCATGCTGGCGGTAGGCGTCACGAAGCCCGCCAGTTTGTCCAGAAAGTCGGCGTTGGCCTTCAGCACGGCGGTATCGGCGTCGATACGCCGCAATTGAGACTGGGCAGCGGTGATCTCCGCGTCGAGTTGCTGCACCTCCGCCCGCGGCTCGTCGGTCACCGCCCGCGAGCGGAAGCGCACCGAGCGAATGGTCAGCCCGCCCTCCGCGGTAGCGTAGAGCGAGGTGGGCAGCGTCTGCTCCGGCAGCTGGGTGATGACGACTTCCTGGTCACCGGCCGCCAGCGTGGTGGTGATGTGCCTGGTGACCAGCGCCTGCCCGCGATACACGGTCAACGACGTGATCGTGCCGGGAAGCTGGGCCAGGGCGGTGCCGGCGCTGCACAACAATGCGCACGCCAGCAAGAAGAGGGTGAGATTGCGTGTCATGTCAGGATCCTCCTGTAAAGTGTCGTGTCTGAAGCCGGCTTCAGCCGGCGTCTAATAATAGCCCGGCCTTTGAAGGCCGGGACGGACCGGCGTGAATTCGCGCCGTGATCGTTAGCGTATCGCTTCCTGCAGCATCTCCTCATGCGCAATCTCCGGCCCCGGCTGCAGGTTGCGCAGGCTAAGCTGGCAGCCGTTCTCCGTCCACAGCATATCGATCGGCATTGCCACGCGGTAGACGTGCTTGGCATCGATGGATTTCTCGTCGAGCGCGGGGTAGGTCTGCATCTTCCAGTCGCCGTCCACAACGGCATAGAATTTCAGCAGCTCCTCGCCGGTCCACTCGCCGGTGATCGTCTGCATCGGCGCGCGGTAGATCCGCACATCGGCCTGCGCCGTCTCCTGCGGTATCCCCTTCTCCGGTTGGGTGTAGAACGTTTCCAGCGCAAAATCAACGCCGCTGACCCGCTGCAGCACCTTTAATCGCGCTGCCGTATAAAGCTTGAAATCGGAATATTGCTTTGGCAGCAACTGGTCGCCGCCGGGCAAGATCAGCCACTGCCAGCCGTGCGTGAATTGCTGCTGGCGCCGCACGGCCGGCGTGTTGACAACCAGGTCCGGCACATCGCCCAGGGAATCGCTGACCAGGACGGCAATCGGCAAACACGGCGCCTTCAACTCCTCAGCCAGGCTGTGTCCCGCGTCATACGCCACCAGGCAGATCAGCCGGCCCGGCGCCAGCGGGTTGTAGTAAGACAGCACGAAGTAGCCGCCGTCCAGCTTCACCGGCGACCGATCGCCCGCTGTCAATTCGTTCTTCGCGTTGATCGACACGGGCAGACGCGGCCAGATCATCGACGATAGCTCGTTCTCCGCAGCCCCGCCCAGCAAGATCAGGTTGTAGTGCAGCATGTCCTCCGCCGTCACCTTATCGTCCGCCTTCACCGGGATGCTCCCGCCCGGCATCTGCTGGAACGAGGAGCGCCCGCCCGAGTAGTGCGCGAAGGCCTGCGCGATCTTCTGCAGGTCGGCGGTGCGCGTCCCCTTCGTGCCATAGACGATCATCAGCGGCTCGCCGCTGAACAGGTTGGCGGGCCCGCCGGCACGGTACGGTCGGATAACCGACTCCGCGGGCGCCCACGTCTCCAGCACCTTCCACCCCGCTTCTGCCTTCACCAGGAACAGCTTGTCGGATAACGGCTCTTTCTGCTGGATGAACTGCCGTCCCACCTGCACCAGCAGCCCGTACCGGCGATCGAGCGGCATCTTCGTGATGTCCAACTCCAGTACCGCCGCGTTCTCCAGCGTAAGAGTGATTGACTGCTGATCGCCCTTGCCCGTCACCGTGCCGCTTACCCGCGCCACCTGGTGCGGATCGCTGAATTCGCGAATCGTCGCCCAGTAGGCGCGGTTGAACGGTGCGTCCGGGCGCCGGCTGCTGAAGGTGACCGCTGCCGGCCGCGGGTTCCGCTCCAGCGAGAGCAGCCACTCGTCCTGTGGATAAACGTTGGTGAAAGCGTGCCCTTCGCCAGGCGCTTCGCGGTGCAGCACCGAATACCCGAGTTGCTGCAGTCGCGCCACGGCGTACCGGCTCTGATCCACCGGCACGGTCCAATCGCTGTCGCCATGCTGGTTGAATACCGGCACGTTGCGCAGGTTCTCCAACGGCGAGGTGTCCGGGTAGCCGCACAGCGGGGCGGCGGCAACAAACAGATCCGGGTGGCGCGAGGCCGTCCGCCAGGTGCCTTGCCCGCCCATCGAGCCGCCGCTCACGTAAATGCGGTCGGGGTCGATGTGGTACCAGGTGGTGACATACTCGAGCACCTGCAGCACGTCGTCCTCGCCCAGTCCGAAATAACCGTTGGTGCCGCCGCGGCCCCACGGGGAGGCTACGATATACCCGCGTTGGGGAGAGGCGCCGTCCGCGGTCGGCCGCGGCACCCCGCCGGCGCCGTGCAGCCGGATGATCAGCGGGTAAAACTTCGCCGGCGTGTAATCCTTCGGCAGGCTCAGCACGAAGGTCTGCCCGGTGCCGTCCGCCTTGCTGTAATACGCCGACCAGAAGGTGCCGCGCTGCTTGCCCAGGTAATCCTTGTCATCCTGCAACGCCGTCGTCATCTTTGAGAGCGAGGCGAGCATCGTCATATACTGCTCCTGCTTGTTCACCTCGTTCAGGTCGGCAGCCCAGTTCTGGTCCTCCAGCATCTGCAGCAACACGGCGACCATGCCGCGGTGCCGCTGCACCAACGCCGGCGCGTTCTTCATGTCATCCCACGGCCGGTCGATGCCGAACTGCTTGCGTAAGGCATCCTGTTGCACGATCACCGGCGCCACGTTCAGTCGGAAGAATCCCAGCCGTCCGCCCGGCGTCCGGTTGGCCCCATCGACCTGATATTCCAGTTCGTACTGTCCACTTGGCAGACTGCTGACGTCCCAGCTGAACACCACCGGGCTGTTCGCCGGTACGTCCTGCTTCAGCATGCCGGTGGCCACCGGTTCCTTGCCACCTTGCGGGTACACCGTCACGCCGGCTTCCACCGTCTGCGCCTGCGGTTCGCACACCAACAGCCGTGCATTGCCCCAGGGCTCCGCGCCCGCCACGCCCAGCCACTCGCTCTTCGTCTCGCTGCCGCTGATCTTCTCCTCCGGGCGCAGGCCGAGCACCGAGGGTTTCGCCAGGCCTTGCGCTCCATCGAAGACCAGTTGTCCGAATTGCGTGGCGTCCTGGCCGTAAATCAATCCCTTCGTCCAGAACATCGCGCCTTTGAAACCTTTGCCGTCGTTGTCGTTCAGCGTCCACGAGAAGCCACAGCGCCCGAGCAGCCAGGGCGCCACCGGCGCCAGTTGCTCCCAGCTCATGCTCCACTCGTAGACGTGCGCCCCATCCGGCCGCGTGCCTATCTTCAGCGGTTGCTCTTTCAATTGCTTGGTAATGCCGGTCCCCGAACCGGGCATGCGGTAACCGTAAAACACCGGCCCGCTCGGTGAGTCGCATACCAGGTAGCTGTGCTCTTCCGGATCGAAACCGCCCTTCGGACCATTCTCGTATGCATCGAGTGCGAACTGGCAGCAGTCGTTCTCCCACCAGCTCCCCGGGTAGGCTTCCGCAGGAGCGTTGTGCACGTTATCCACCACTTCCAGGCAGAAATACAGCCCTTCCTCGTCCCACTGCACGCGCATAGCCCCGTGCAGGTCGTCCGGCCCGTTCCAACCCCGCGCCTGCTCCGCCTTGTCCAGCAGCATCACCGGCACGCCCTGCCAGTCGTCGATCGCGCCGTCAATGACTGGCCGCGCCGCCGCCCGCCGAACGTGGTAAATCGGTTTCTCCGGATTGATGACGGTGGTAATCTCCCCCGCTGGCGCCATCTTTCCGGGCAACTGCAACACTGCCATCGCGGACACGACCAGCGAGAGGAGAATAAGGGTGATGAAAAGACGTGTGAACATGCCAGCCTCCTTCTGATGGTGAACGTCCCAGACCGCTCATTCGGGCAAGTGATAACTCTATCGTAGTAAGAAAACCATTCGCTAAATCGGCGAGAGAACCTTTTTTTGCCCACGGAAATTCGGCACTCGAAATCCAGCAGGCTCCAATCTGCAACATGCGTTATCACGGCGTTCAACAAACGCCAGAATCACCGTTAAATATCTTTACACTCCTGCAGGAGAACAGGCGGTTGCTACCGAAGATATCTATGAAACCCTATCGACAGGAGGCAAGGATTATGCGCCAGTTACAGTGGTCCCTCATGCTGCTTGTTTTTCTTTTGGCCTTCAGCCAACATGCCGGAGCAGAATATGTCGAGGTGTCATACACCGGCACTGCCTTTGTGGTGCATCCCGACGGCTATCTGCTGACCTGCGCTCACATGATCGATTACGGCGATGCCGAAACCGTCACCGTCACGCTGGAAGGGAAAAACTATCCGGCCAGCGTGCTGGAATATGATAGTCAGCATGACCTGGCGCTGCTGCAGATTCAGGTGCAGAAGCTGTCCGCACTGCCGTTAGTCAATTCCAACAGCGTGCGCCTCGGGGAAGAAGTGCGCGCTGTCGGGTATCCGCTCTCTAACTTGACCGGCGGCGACATTAAAATGACGCGCGGATCGATCGCCGGCATCACCACCATCGGCTCCAGCAAGGCCTTTCAGATCGACGCGCCGGTCAACGAAGGCAACAGCGGAGGCCCCATCATCAATGAGCGCGGAGAAGTGGTGGGCATCATCAATGCGAAACTGACGGAGGAAGGCGTCGAAGGCGTTGGCTTCGCCATACCCGCCAATTATGCGCGCAACCTGCTGCGTAACCAATTTATTGAACCGCTGACACTTGAGAATGGTGAAAAGCTCGACGGCCCGGCACTGGCCCAGCGCGTCACCCCCGCCGTCGCATTCCTCACCGTGAAAACCATGGAATGGAAAGGGGAGGAGGGGGGAGAAGACGAGGAGGAGCCATTCACCTGGGACTCGATACGGGCGAAGCGGATCGAATTGGTGGATGATAAAGGGATGGTGCGCAGTGCGATGCAGATGGGAGATGAGGGACCGATTCTCGCCCTCTTCGATGCGACAGGGAAAGTACGGGGAGAGTTCCGCACGGTGAAAGAAGGACCGAGCCTGATGCTGTTTGATGAAGAGCAAAAGGGGCGGATAGGGGTCGCCTTGATGAACGGGATACCGAGCATCACATTAATCGATGCGAATGGCAAAACGCGTGGAGGGCTCGTACTGCTCGAGGACGAACCGGGTTTATTCTTTGGCGATGGTGAAGAACGGGATCGTCTGGTGATTCGCCTCATTGAAGGAGAGCCATTCATCGACCTGTACGATGCCGCCGGCAATCCGCGCGGAGTGTTTGCGATGGTGAATAACCTTCCGGCCATCTTGCTCTATAATAAGTCAGGCAAAGTCACCTGGAAAACGCCGTAGCATTGACGGCGACAACAAGGGGCATCAGGGGCAGCGTGCAAGTCGAACAGCAAGATGCGGATGACAACCCGCTGCCCCAACGGATGACATGGCTTTGCCCGCAGCCAGCAATGTTTACCAAGCGCCAATATTGGGTATGTCTCACTTATCGTAGAACCGCTCCGCCTTGATGCACAAGCTCATGCCTGTTGCCGTTCCCACTGTTCTTTTTCCCAAGTTAAAGCGATGAAGACATTACCCCTGACCGTATCGCGAAGATGGTGTCCGTGCCCGTACCGCGGGATGCCTTCGTGGGGAAAGAATCTTACCTATCAAATTGACGTTTTTTCACTCCGTTCACGCTCAAAACCATGATGATCAGCACGGAATCGGGCCTGACAAACCGGCGGTGCGTTGTCTGCGTCATGAGTGTATTGGCAGGCGATAGGAGTTGACAAACCCTCGTCGAACATGTCAGTATAGACACTCCGAGCTTAACGGTGATTTGTTATCCAGGCTCGGTTTATCTTTTGGGGAGTGACTTCGATGCCACACTACAAAGACGAATTAGCTAAAGGTACGCTGATTACCTATCGGCCGGAGATCAAGGTGCTCGACTGCACCATCCGTGACGGCGGGTTGATCAACGATCATCAGTTTGACGATGCCTTCGTAAAAGCGATTTACGATACCTGCGTGGCGGCCGGCGTGGATTACATGGAGATCGGCTACAAGGCCTCCAAGAAGACCTTCGCGCGCGAAAAGCATGGCTCCTGGAAGTTTTCCGACGAGGACGACATCAAGCGGGTCATCGGCGATGCACCGAGTGGCGTGAAGCTGTGCGTGATGGCGGACGCGGAGCGCACGGATTATCACACCGACATCCTGCCCAAGGAGCAGAGCGTCCTCGACTGCATCCGCGTGGCCGCGTATATCCACCAGATTCCCACCGCCATCGACATGATCAGCGACGCGCACCAGAAGGGGTACGAGACCACCATCAACCTGATGGCCATCTCCACCATTCAGGATCGCGACCTGGAAGACGGGCTGGCGGCGCTGGCGAAGAGTGACGTGGGCACCATCTACCTGGTGGACAGCTTCGGCTCGCTCTATCCGGAACAGATCCGCGACCTGACGCTGACCTTCCTGAAGGTACTGGAAGGCACCGGCAAGGAGCTGGGCATCCACGCGCACAACAACCAGCAGCTCGCCTATGCCAACACCATCGAGTCGCTCATCCTCGGCGCCAGCCGCCTGGACGCCACCATCAACGGCCTGGGTCGCGGCGCCGGCAACTGCCCGATGGAGCTGCTGCTCGGCTTCCTGAAGAACCCGAAGTTCCACCTCCGCCCGGTGCTGGAGTGCATCCAGGAATACTTCATCCCGCTCCGCGAGAAGCTGGACTGGGGCTACTCCATCCCCTACATGCTCACCGGCCAGATGAACCAGCACCCTCGCATGGCCATCCGCATGCGCTCCACCCACGCCATGGACGACTACGTGCTGTTCTACGACCTGGTGACCGAGAAGGAATAGTCTAGGGTCTATGTGAGACTCTCAGTCTGGAAGGGTGCGAGAGCCCCGCCCGTATTCAGGTAAGCCTACCTGTATTCGAGCGGGGCTCTCGCACCCTTCCAGACTGTGAATCTCAGTTCTCCACCTTACTTATACTCGTTATACCTTTAGGCCTGGCGCCAGCCGGTACTTCAGGCTGCCGGACAGCGTCCCGTCCAGCGGCGCCAGCCGCACGGTGAAGGACATGGGCTCCGGCGGGATCTGGTACTCCGGCAAGGTCTCCGGGGCCAGGGTGCCGTTGCCGACGCCGGCTTGCTTGTCGTCCAGATTGAGCACGATCTCCGGGATGGGATTCAGCTCGTGCCAGTGGCGGGCGGCGGTAAGGTTCTCCGTGGTGTAATGATGGGCGCTGACGTTGAGGGTGGGCGCGCCGGCGACGAAGAGACCGCGGCCGCGCAGGTCGGTGAAGGTGGCCCAGCGCACGTCCATCTTGTTGCCGTTCTCCTGCGGGGTAACGTAGGGGACGAACTCGTCCGTCACCGTGCTGTCGTACAGGCCCAGCCGGCCACTGCTGCGGCGATCGCTGTAGCACTCGTGCGGACCGAGGCCGTACCAGGTGAACCGCTCGAAGGCGGACGGCAGCACCAGTTGCAGTCCCACGCGCGGCAGCGGCGGCAAGTCGCCCACCGGCACGAAGGACGTCTCGACCGTCACTTCGCCGGTGCCGTGGATCGTGTAGACGTACTTCGTGTCGAAGCGCGTCTTATCGCCATACACCAGCAGCGAGGACTCCACCTCCACGCGCACAACGTCGCCGGTCTCCGCCAGCTCGACGCGGCCGATGTTGTGCAGGTGCCGGTGGTAGCCGGCCTGGCGCCAGCGCTCGGCGAAGTGCACGTCGTTGTCCACCGGCGCGCGCCAGAGGTTGAGCCGCGGCCCGGCTGCCAGCAGGTCGAGACCGGCGGACTGCCAGCAGGCGATCACGCCCTGCCGCCGGTCGAAGAGCAGCTGGAAGTCCTCGCCGCGCACGATGATCGACTCGTCCGTCTGCTCCGCCTTCACCTTCGGCAGGGCGACGGCGATCAGCGGCACGGGAACGGACGCGACCGGCAGCGCGAACTGCGCGAAGGCCAGCTCGAAGCCGCGCGGCGCCCAGGCGGTGCTCTGCACCAGGCCGAAGCTGAGGTTGAGCAGGTATTCCGCGCCCGGCTCCAGCTCCGCCAGCTTGTACGGAACGCTGACCGTCCCTTCACCCCAGGCCGGCAAGGACGGCAGCGCCAGCTCGCCTTCCTGCAGCATCGTGCCTTCGCTGACCACCGACCAGTTGCAGGTCAAAGCATCGAGCGGCAGGAAGTCGAAGCGGTTGACCAGCTTGATCTTGCCCTTCTTCAAATCCGCCGCTTCCGCGCGCACCGGCTGCAGGATCGTCTTGTAGTCGATCAGCGCCGGGTGCACGTCGCGGTCGGGGCCGACCAGGCCGCCGATACAGAAGTTGCCGTCATTGGGCATCTCGCCGAAGTCGCCGCCGTAGGCGAACCACATGCGGCCATCCTCGGTGTAGCGGCGCAGGCCGTGGTCGCACCATTGCCAGATACAGCCGCCCGCCAGCCGCGGGTACTGGTAGAACAGGTCCCAGTACTCCTTCAGGCTGCCGCAGCCGTTGCCCATGGCGTGGGTGTATTCGCACATGAAGAAGGGCCGCGGGTCATCGGTCTTCTCGCCCGCTGCGCGAACCTGCTCCAGGCTCGGATACATCGTGCTCACCAGGTCACAGGTCTCTTCGGTGGGTTTGCCTTCCGGATTGCCCCAGCCGGTGGCGCCCTCGTAATGGATGGGGCGGGTGGGGTCGTTGGCCTTGATCCACGCGGACATCGCCTCGTGGTTCTTGCCGAAGCCGGACTCGTTGCCCAGCGACCAGCTGATGATGCTGGGATGGTTCTTGTCGCGCTCCACCATGCGCTCGGCGCGCTCGACATAGGCGGCGGTCCAGTCGGGATGGTCGGAGACCTGGTTGAGATTACCCACCGCCTGGAAGCCGTGCGTTTCCAAATCCGCCTCGTCGATCACATAGAGGCCGAAGCGGTCGCAGAGGTCGAACCAGCGTGTGTCGTTGCAGTAGTGCGAGGTGCGGACGCAGTTGACGTTGTGCTGCTTCATCAGCGTGGCGTCCTTCACCATCGACTGGTAGTTGACCGCCTGCCCCAGGTCGGGGTGAATCTCATGGCGGTTCACGCCGCGCAGCTTCACCGGCCGGCCGTTGACCAGCAGCACGCCGTTCTTCGTCTCCACCTGGCGGAAGCCGACGGTGAAGCGCTCGACCTCCAGCACGTTGCCGGCCGGGTCCTGCAGTGTCAGGTAAAGGGTATACAGGTACGGGTCCTCCGCCGACCACTGCCGCGGCGCGGTGACTTCGGTGAGCAGGTCGACCGCCGTCTCGCCTTTCCCGGGCACGCGTGGCGCCGCCGCCTGCTTCTCCAGCACGACGTTGCCATCGGCGTCAACCAGTTGCATGGCCACGCTGCAACCGGTGGTAGCCTTCTGCGTGTAGTTGGTCACCGCCGCACGCACGAAGAGCATGGCATCCTGGTACTCGGCGTCAAAGCGGGTGCGAATGCGCACGTCGCGGATGTGCACGCCCGGGGTGGAGTAGAGGTGCACGTCGCGGAAGATGCCGCTCAACCGCCAGTAGTCCTGGTCCTCCAGGTAGCTGCCGTCCGACCACTGCAGCACCTCCACCGCCAGCAGGTTCTCGCCCGGCTGCAGGAAGGTGGTGATGTCGAACTCCGACGGCAGGTGCGTGCCCTGGCTGTAGCCCACCTGGCGGCCGTTGACCCAGACGTAGAAGGCGGAATTGACGCCGTCAAAGCGCAGGAACACCGCGCGGCCGTCCCAGGACTCCGGCAGCGTGAAGGCGCGGCGGTAACAGCCCACCGGATTCTCGCGCGGTACGCTGGGCGGCAGCGCCGGGAAGGGGTAGAGCACGTTCACGTATTGCGGACGGCCGTAGCCGTGCAGTTGCCAGTTGCTCGGCACCGGCAGCGTGTCCCAGGCGGACGCATCGTAACCCACGGTGAAGAAGTCCTTCGGCGCCGCTTCCGGCGAGCCGGCGTAGCAGAACTCCCACTCGCCGCTCAACAGCCGGTAGAACGGGCTGGCGCCCGGCTCGTTCCGCGCCGCGGTGGCTTCGTCGGGGTAGGGAAGCAGCGTCGAGTGCGCCTTCTCGCGGTTGCGGTGCAGCAGGTGCGGGTTTTCCCAGTCATTCATGCGATGGTCCTCCAGGGAGCGTGTGATTTTCGGCAGGCTGCACAATAGCAGACGGGACGGCCGGTTGTCCAGCGCTCTGGGGCTGTTGCGTCACCAGCCAGACGCCCAGCACGATCAGCGCCATGCCGGCGAGCTGCAGGGGGGAGATACGCTCCTGCAGTTGCGGCAGGAAGCGCGCAGCCAGCACGGCCAGCAGCAGGCTGCCGGAGAGCATGATCGGATAGCCGACCGACAGCGGAATGCCCTCCAGCGCCTTGCGGTAAAACAGCACGTTGACGCCGAACAGGATGATGGCAACGATGGTGACGGCGTTGAAAAAGTGCGCGCCTTTTTCCAGCAGCGTGCCGCCCTCCGCCCCGCCCCTGGCGCCGATCTTCATCAGCACGTTAGCGGCGGCATTACAGACCAGCGCAACGATCAACGGCAGCCAGAGACGAAGTGTGGCCATGAGATGATCCTTCAATAATAGATGCTATATTCATTCGCCAAGGGTAGGGGGACCCCTTTTGGAGTGCGGCGGCTAGACGCCGCTTTCATTGCGCGTAAGGCTTTCAGAATAGATATAACGTGATGCCAATCTCGATCACCTTACGCACAATGAAAGCGGTGTCGTGCCACCGCACTCCAAAAACAGGAATCTCGCGGAGGAGGCCGAATATTAAAATCCATGCCTACTTTACTGCAATTCGGCGCCGGGAATATCGGCCGGTCCTTTGTGGCCCAGTTGTTTTCCACGGCGGGATATGACGTGATTTTCGTGGACGTGGTGGAAGAGTTGGTGGCGGAACTGACCGCCCGCCGGCGCTACCGGGTGATGATTAAGGACGAGAAGAGCGAGGAGATCTGGGTGGAGCGGGTGCGCGCCGTGAGCGGCAGAAACCTGGATGCGGTAGCTGATGCATTGGCGGAGGCGGATGTCGCCGCCACCGCGGTGGGGCCGAACGCGCTGCCCTTCCTCTACCCGGGCATCGCGAAAGGGCTGCAGTTACGCCGCAAACGCTACGGCCTGAAGCCCATCGATTTTATCCTGGCGGAGAACCTGCGCAATGCCGCCAGCATCGTGCGCGAGGGGCTGCGGCAGAAACTGCCGCCCAACTTCCCGTTGGAGAAGATGGCCGGACTGGTGGAAACGAGCATCGGCAAGATGGTGCCGATCATGACGGAGGAGCAGAAGGCGGAGGACCCGCTGTGGGTGTTCGCCGAGGCGTATAACAACCTGATCCTCGATGAGGTGGCGTTTCTCAATCCCATTCCGAAAGTGGCCGGACTGTCGCCGAAGCGGAACATGGCCGCCTACGTGGACCGCAAGCTGTTCATCCACAACCTGGGCCATGCCGCCGTCGCCTACCTGGGGTATCTGCATGATCCCACCATGACTTTCATCTGGCAGGCGGTCGCCGTGCCGTCGGTGCGGGAGGCGGCGGAAGCCGCCATGTGGGAATCCGCGCAGGCGCTGATCGCCGCCTATCCGGGCGAATTCACCGAGGAGAACCAGCGCGCGCACATTGACGACCTGCTGCGGCGTTTTGGCAACCAGGCGCTGGGCGACACCATCTTCCGCGTGGGCCGCGACCTGCTGCGCAAGCTCTCGCGCGAGGACCGCATCATCGGCGCCATGCTCTTCGACCAGGCGCACGGCATCTCCTTCGCCGCCACCGCCCGCGTGGCCGCCGCCGCCTGCGAGTTCCGCGGCGCCGACGAGCGCGGACGCATGTCGTCGCCGGATATCAAGTTCCAGGCCGACATCTACCCGCGCGGGCCCAATGCCGTGTTCGGCGAAGTGTGCGGGCTTAATCCGGCCGTGCCCGCGGAAGTCGAGATCACCGAGGCGATTCACGCGGCGCATAAAGAGTTGATGAGCGTGAAAAGCCAGGTATAGTCAAGATGCGGAAGGCACATTCACAGTCTGGAAGGAGGCGAGAGCCCCGCCCGAATATAGGTAAGCCTTCCTAAACTCGGCGGGGCTCTCGCCTCCTTCCAGACTGAGAATCGCCCTTCCACTGCCTTCCTGTATGATCATATCATTCACGGAGATACCATGATCGACCAACAGCAACGCTGGAAACTCGCCACCCAGTCCAACGGCGACAACTTCTCCCCGATGGCGGCCATCAATGGCTGGTGGCAGGGGATGACGCCGCGGTTACCGTTCACCGCCAATTCCGTGGAGGAGTGGGCGGCGTGGCGCGAGGCGATGCGGGCGGCGATGCAGGGGTGCCTGGGATGGACGCCGCCGGCGCTGCCGCTGGCGCCGCGCGTGCTGGCGGAGGGGCAACTGGAGCCGGGCGTCTCTTTTCGCTACGGCGAGGTGGACACCGCGCCGGGGATGACGGTGCCGTTCATGCTGCTCATCCCGGAGGGGGTGACCGCGCCCAGGCCGGGTGTGCTCTGCGCGCACGGGCACGGCGCCGGCATGAATCCGCTGTTCGGGCTGGACCAGGACGGCAATCCGATCGAGAACGAGTACCAGCACCAATTCGCGCTGGAAGCGTGCCGGCGCGGCTTCGTGGCGCTGGCCTACGACATGCTCTGCTTCGGCCGGCGGCGCGATTTTGATTTCTGCGCGCAGCACGGCTGCTCGCCCTGCGACACCCCGACCAAGCTGGCGGTGCAGATCGGCGCCAGCATGGTGGGGCTGCGCGTCTTTGACGCCCGGCAGATGTTGACGCTACTGGGCATGCAGCCGGAGGTGGACACCGAGCGGCTGGGCATGGCCGGCATCTCCGGCGGCGGCACCATTACCTTTTATACCACCGTGCTGGACGACCGCGTGAATGCGGCGATGCTCAGCGGGTATTTCAATCAATTCTCCGCGTTCATGCAGATCTACCACTGCATCGACAACTTCGTGCCGGGTCTGGGCGCGCTGGCGGAGATGCCGGACATGGGCTGCGCCATCGCGCCGCGCCCGCTGCTGGTCAGCCAGGGCACGCGCGACCCGATCTTCCCGCTGCAGGCCACGCGCGAAGGCGTGGAAACGCTGCGCCGTGCCTACCGCCTGTTCGATGCCGAAGAATGCGTGGAGGAGGAGTATTACGAGGATGAGCATGTTTTCTCCAACGCCCGCGTCTGGGATTTCTTCACGCAATGGCTGCCGTGACAATCGAAGCGGATTTTGTTAAAATACTCCACGGTTGCTGTTGTGATATAGGTCTACCCTTTGGGGGTGTCCGCGTTATAATAGCAAGTGGAGCCGGCCAGGTGGTTGCCCTGAGCAATCGGGGAGGAAAGTCCGGACTCCGCAGGGCGGCGTGCTCGCTAACGGCGAGGCGGGGTAACCCGACGGAAAGTGCAACAGAAAATAAACCGCCCCGATTTATCGGGGTAAGGGTGAAACGGTGCGGTAAGAGCGCACCGGCGGTATGGTGACATACCGGCCTGGCAAACCCCACGCGGAGCAAGGGACAATAGGGATGCTTCCGAGCATATCGGGAAATGGTGGCCCGCCATTGACATCCGGGTGTCCCGCATCGAGGCGAACGGTAACGTTCGTCCCAGAGAGATAACCACCCACGACAGAATCCGGCTTATCGGCCGGCTCCTTCCGAGCAATGCGGAGGGGCGGGGACAACTCCCCGCCCCTCCGCTTTTTTGTCCCGCGCACCTCATCTCCATGTTCGAAAAGCACCACACCGACACCAGGCGCATGAGCAGACAGGCCAGCAATTCAACCGTCAACCACCACCCGCTTGTCAGTTTTTATTCGTATACTTGACTTTTCGATCCCTTCTTTCTATACTATTGTGCTAGGAAGGGGAGCAATCCCTTTCCTGCCCGTCACAGCCGATTTCACACTCCGGGCAACGTGGGATCACGAATGTGTTTTAGGTCGGCTGCGGGTATGACATAGCCCGCCAGGCCGATTTTTTTTCGGCTTCAATTTATACAACCTCTCGGGCGGGAGGGAGGTGGAACTTGTTGGATCGCGTGGGCAAACATCGACACCACGAGGTCCAAGAAAGGGACACCAGATGAAGAAACTGTTAGTCCTCGGGATGGTCCTGACGCTCGCTTGCGCGGCGTTCGCGACGTATCCCACCCTCAACGGCCCCACCGGGCTCGTGCTCGTTCCGACCGCGGCTGTGGCCCCGGCCGGCCAGTTCCAGGTTGCTGCGGACTGGGCGTATGCCTTCGGTGATGATGATGCCTTGATCCCCGTTCGCGTGCTCTACGGCATCAACGACCAGTTCGAAATCGGCGCGATCTACATGACGGCTGAAAGCTCTGATTCGACCGCGTTCGGCGTCAACGGCAAATACGTGCTGCCCTTCACGGCAGGCGATGCGGCGTGGGCGGTTGGCGCGTCCTTCATCGATCCGGAAAACGGCGACAGCTCCTTCGGCGCGACGCTCTCCGTCACCAAAGCCTACACTGAAGGCTTCAACGGCACCGCGACGCTGCTGTGGGACGAAAATAATGAATTCGCACTCGGCCTCGGCGCCGAAGCCGCGCTCGGCAATGGCCTGACGCTGGTTGGCGAATACATCAACTCCCTGCCCGGCGCTGAGCTGAACATGGCGGCCCGCTATCCGCTGACCGACGCCCTGACCGCGCAGGTCGGCTTCGTGTTCAACACCAGCTCGCCGTTCCTCGGTGCGGCTTATACCTTCGGCGGTGCCAAATAAGCAACCCGCTGATCGTTAGTCGATCGTAAAGAAGCATCCCGGAGTTCTGCTCCGGGATGCTTCTTTTTTTCTGGATTGTTAGAAAAAGCGAGCAAGTGCTTGACTTTTGGGCTGTCGCCTTTTATAATTTTCAGTTAGTAAGGGAAGTAATCCCTTTCTTGCCCATTATTGCCGATATCTAGTCCGGGCAGCGGTAAAATCGTATCGAGAATTCCGGAGATCGGCGACGGGTAGCATGATGCCCGCCAGGCCGATCTTTTTTCGGCCTCAATTCATATAACCTCTCGGGCGGGAGGGAGGTGGAACTTGTTGGATCGCGTGGGCAAACATCGACACCACGGGGTCCAAGAGAGGGACACCATGAAGAAACTGTTAGTCCTCGGGATGGTCCTGGCGTTCGCTTGCGCGGCGTTTGCGACGTATCCCACCCTGACCGGTCCCACCGGTCTGATCTCCGTTCCGACCGCGGCTGTGGCCCCGGCCGGCCAGTTCTCCGCTGCGATGGACTGGTGGTATGTATTCGGCGATGATGACGCCATCATCCCGATCCGCGTGCTGTACGGCATCAACGATCAGTTGGAGATCGGCGCGAACTTCGTCACCGCTGAGAGTGGGGATAATTCGTTCGGCGTCAATGCCAAATTCGTGCTGCCGTTCACGGCTGGCGATGCGGCATGGGCCGTCGGAGCCAACTTCTTCGATCCGGAAGATGGCGACAGTGTTTTCGGCGCTTCACTCTCCGCCACCAAGGCATTCAACGAGACCTTCAACGGCACCGCTTCTCTGATGTGGAGCGAAGATGGCAACGGCTTCATCGCCGACATCGATGGCCTGGCCTCCGGCGACTTCGCCCTCGGTCTCGGTATGGAAGCCACCCTCGACAGCGGCCTCGTGCTGGTTGGCGAGTATGTCAACTTCCTGCCCGGCGCCGAGCTCAATGCGGCCGCCCGTTATCCGTTGACCGAAGCCCTCACCGCGCAGGTCGGCTTCACGTTCAACACCAGCTCACCGTTCATCGGCGCGAGCTATGCGTTCGGCGCAGCCAAATAGTCGCTGAGTGCGATTCAACACACGGATGCCCCCCGGAGCGTTGTTCCGGGGGGCATCCGCCGTTCGGCGACGTTACAGCAGCAGTACTGGCCGGCATGGGTTGACAAGAATATTCATAACACTTATCATCTTCAAGGCAACCGATTGATTTGCCTACGAGTTAAGGCAATTACTGTGGAATACCAGCCCGCCAGACCATCACGGTCTTCTTAATACAGCCTCCCTGGCGGGAGGGAGGTGATTCTTACTCGGACTCCGTGGGTAATACAGACGCCACGAGTCCGGAAAGGAACACCCGATGAAGCAACTGTTTGTCCTTGGGGTCGTCCTGGCGCTCGCGTGCGCGGCGTATGCGACCTACCCCAGCATGACCGGCCTGTCCGGTCTCGTGTTCACCCCGACCGCGGCCGTCAGCCCGGCCGGCCAGTTCCAGGTCGCTGCGGACTGGTGGTACACCTTCGGCGATGAGGATGCCATCATCCCGATCCGCGCGAACTACGGCATCAACGACCAGTTCGAAGTGGCCGCCGTGTTCGCCACGTCCGAATCTAACGAGATCGACGATATCCTGGGCGTCGGCGGAAAATTCGTGCTGCCCTTCACGGCCGGTGACGCGGCCTGGGCGGTCGGCGCGGAATTCATCGATCCGAAAGATGGCGACAGCTCCTTCGTCGCGTCGCTCTCCGTCACCAAAGCGTTCGTCGAGAACTTCTCCGGCACCGCCGGGCTGATCTGGAGCGAAGAGGACAACTTCTTCCTCGATAAAGGTCTCAACCTGGCCCTGGGGGCGGAAGCCACCCTCGACAACGGCCTGGTGCTGGTCGGCGAGTATATCAACTTCATGCCCGGCGCCGAGCTCAACATGGCGGCGCGTTATCCGCTGACCGACGCCCTCACCGCACAGGTCGGCTTCGTGTTCAACACCAGCTCGCCGTTCCTCGGCGCGAGCTATGCCTTCGGCGGCGCGAAATAACCATCGAAGGTCAACAGGCGAGCATGCCCCCCGGAGCCCCGCTCCGGGGGGCATGCGCATGTCGGGCGAGTGATCATCCGGCATGCCATTCTTCTCTCAACAGGTGATTGACTGGTAGAATAATATGGAATACAATTATCAAAGGCAGGCAACCCCTTGCTATAATAGGATACAGGCGCACTTATAAACATTTTCTTTCGTTTATAACGCCCGCCAGACCATACGGTCTTGTTCGATACAGCCTCCCAGGCGGGAGGGAGGTGATTCTTACGCGGACGACGTGGGGAACAAAGACACCACGCGTCTGGAAAGGAACACCAGATGAAGCAACTGTTGATTCTCGGGATGATCGCCACCCTTGCGTGCTCCGCATTCGCGGCGTATCCCACCCTGGCCGGTCCCACCGGTCTCGTGACTCTCGCTGACGCAGGCATTGCCCCGGCCGGGCAGCTCTTGCTCGCAGCGGACTTCTACAACACCGACCCCGACAGCACCATTCCCCTCCGCGTTGTGTATGGGATTGGCGAGAGCTTCGAAGTCGGCGCATTGTATGCGCTCCAGTCGGATGCGAATGCCTGGGGCATCAATGCGAAATACAAGCTGCCGGTGGCACTCGGACCTGCCGGCATAGCGGTCGGTGCTCAATACTTCAAGAGCAGCGATCTGGAAGAGACGGCCGAACAGGTATATGCGGTCGGCACCATGACGCTGGCGGAAGCCTCTGACACGATGCCCGGTTTCAGCGGCTCGCTGGGCGTCAACTGGACGAAGGACAAAATCGACCTTCCGTTTGGTATTGATGACAATGCGTTCCGCTTCTACCTCGGCCTCGATGCCGCCTTCGCCAACAAGCTGAGTGTTGCCGCCGAGTATCAGACCAAAAGCGACAAGTTCGAAGGTGATGCGCTCTGGTCCATCGTGGCGCGTTATCCGTTCACCGAAGCGCTGACCGGCCAGATTGGCCTGACCGATGCGTTCGGGCCCATCCCGCTGTTCGGGACGAGCGACCAGAATATCTTCGCCGGCATCGCCTATTCCTTTGGCGTGGCTGCCGAATAACCTGACGGTGTAACCGAAAACGGTACACAACGATGAGCACTCCGGTTTTCACCGGAGTGCTCATCGTTCTTTGCGAGGCAACTGATGAAATATTATCGCTTCACTTGACGACCAGGCGATAAATCATTATAAAGAGTCCAGATAAATCGGTTTTTACGCAAGAGACAGACACCGCAACATTAACTGCAATATCGACACCAGGCCCGCCAGACCATTACGGTCTTAATCAATACAGCCTCCCGGGCGGGAGGGAGGTGATTCTTAATTCGGACGCCGTGGGTAAAAGTGATGCCACGCGTCCGGAAAGGACCACCAGATGAAGCAACTGTTAATTCTCGGGATGATCGCCACTCTTGCGTGCTCCGCATTCGCGGCGTATCCCACCCTGTCCGGCCCGTCCGGACTCGCAACCCTCCCCGATGCCGGCATCGCCCCGACCGGGCAGTTCATGCTGGCCGCCGATTACTGGAACGCCGAGGAATGGCTGGGGACCACCTATCCCATCCGCTTCCTCTATGGCGTGAATGAGTCCTTAGAACTCGGTGCGATCTATTGGATCAACAACGACGACGATGCCAACGCCTGGGGCATCAACGGGAAGTATGTGCTGCCCATCGCACTGGGGAACATGCCGTGGGCGGTCGGAGCCTCCTACCAGAATTTCTCCGACTGGGATGAGAACTTCATCCAGGTCTACTTCGTCGGCACCAAGGCCTTCACCGAAGCCGCCGATACCATGCCCGGTTTCAAGGGCACTATCGGCGCCAACTGGTCCAAAGACACCTGGAACAACGGTGATTCGACTGACAGTGCCGTCCGCTTTTTCGTAGGCCTCGAAGCGGATTTCGCCAACAAGCTGGCGCTGGCCGGCGAGTTTCAGACGAAGAACGACAATGTAGACAATAATGCGATCTGGTCACTGGTCGCTCGTTATCCGTTCACCGGCGCCTTGTCCGGACAGATCGGCTACACGAATGCGTTCGGGCCGTTTGGCTGGATGGATGACAGTCACCTGTTTGCCGGCGTGGCCTATACCTTCGGCGCTGCTGCCGAATAAATTAGGCACCGACAAGAACACAGCACGACTGGCGCCCCGGGAGTTTTCCCGGGGCGCCGCATTTTCTGCCGGAAAGCGGCACAGCGCGGCAGGAAACGACGTATGATCCCCGAAAAAAGAGAGAGCAGACCCGGCAGCGATGCCGGCGTGAATTCCGCCGCGCCACCGAGTGCGGCGTTATGTGGGGGCTTCCATGATCAGATTAGGCGTGGTTGGGCTGGGCGCGCGCATGAGCGGCGTCATTAATGCTCCGTTGAAAGAGCTGGCGCCGGACGTGCGCGTGGTCGGCGTCGTCGATCCGAACGAGGACGGGGCGCGCGGGCGGCTGGCGGACGAGGACCGCGCCGATGCCGTTTTTTACCCGAGCCTCGATGAGATGGTGAAGCACGGCAAGCTGGACGCGCTGGCGATCGGCACGCGCTGCCACCAGCACACGCCGTTTGCCATCCAGGCGGCGCAGTATGACCTGCCGCTGTTCCTGGAGAAACCGGTCTCCATCTCCATGGAGCAGGCCACCGCGCTGGAATCGGCCTTCGAGGGGTCGCGCTGCGAAGTGGTGGTGAGCTTCCCGCTGCGCGTGTCGCCGCTGTGCGAATTGCTGCGCGCCAAGATCGAGGGCGGCGCGGTGGGCACGCCGAACCACATCCTGGGCGTGAACTACGTGCCCTATGGCACCTGTTACTTCGATTACCAGTATCGCGAGTTCGAGATCACTCAGGGGCTGTTCCTGCAGAAGGCGACCCACGATTTCGACTACATGTGCTACCTGATGGGCGCGAACGTCACCCGCATCGCGGCGATGGCCTCGTGGGGGCAGGTGTTCGGCGGCAAGAAGAAGGCCGGGCAGCTCTGTTCGCAGTGCGACGAGACGCGTGGCTGCCTGGAGAGCCCGTACAATCGCAAGCGCAATCTGTCCGGCGGCCGCGATGACGATCACCCGTGCCTGTTCGGCGAGGAGATCGGCACCCGCGAGAGCGGCATGAACGAGGATTGCTCGAGCGCACTGCTGGAATTCTCCACCGGCGCGGTGGGCGTCTATACGCAGGTCTTTTACACCCGTCGCGACGCCGGCACCCGCGGCGCCACGGTGAGCGGCTACAACGGCACGGTTAGTTTCGACTGGTACACCAATAAGATGAAACACGTCCGCCACCATTCGCCGTTCAGCGACGAGACGATCGGCGCGGAGGGCATGGGCCACTTCGGCGGCGACCACGCGCTGGTCGACAATTTCATCGATATCATCCACGGGGATGCCCGTTCAAAGACGCCGATCACCACCGGCATCCAGAGCGTCTACACCTGCCTGGCCGCCAAGGAATCCGCCGAGCAGGGGCGGTATATGGACGTGCGGCAGGTGGGGGCGGCGCTGGTGAAATAGTGCCGGGGACAGACCCCGAATCTGGTGCCCGGCTGGAAGAAAACAAAGTTATTCGAGGGTCTGTCCCCACTGATAGGGAAGCTTTCCTATGCGTGGGGACTGACCCTCTGCCGGGTGGAGGATTGGTGACGAGTGGAAATGCGAGGTCAGTCCCCGAGAAGGACCGAAAGTGAAAACTACCATGGTAAAAGAAAACGTTGTCACCCCGGCGCAGCTCTACGAGTGGTGCAAGGTGCCGTACGACCAGCTGGAGATGCATCCGGACCGCAAGGTGCCGTTCCGCCTGTGCGCCGATTCGGCGGGGATGGGGCGGATCATGGCGCGCGAGCTGGTGGACGAGATCCAGCAGCACAATGCGGCCGGCGAAGTCACCCGCGCCATTATCCCCTGCGGGCCGGCGTGCTGGTACGGGCCGTTCACCGAGCTGGTGAACGCGGAGCGGGTCAGTTTGCGCAATTTCGTGGTGTTCCACATGGACGAATGCCTGGATTGGCAGGGGCGCGAATTGCCGCGCAACCACCCCTACAGCTTCCGCGGCTTCATGGAGCAGCAGTTCTACGCGCCGGTGGACACCGAGATGGCGGTGCCGGAGCAGAACCGCTACTGGGTCAACGCGCAGAACGTGGAGGAGCTGAAGCAGGCGATCTGGTCGGCGCCCATCGACATCACTTACGGCGGGTGGGGGCAGGACGGGCATATCGCCTACAACCAGGCGCGCCGCGAGCCGTACAGCCGGCTGACGGTCCACGATGTGCGAGAGTGCACCGTGCGCATCCAGTACAACAACTGGGACACCATCATGGCGCTGGCGCAGCGGACCTTCGGCGCCGCTTACCAATTTGTGCCGCCGATGTCGGTGACGCTGGGGGTGAAGGAGTGCCTGTCCGGGAAGAAGATACGCCTGTTCAGCGACACCGGCGCCTGGAAAGCCACCGCCCTGCGCGTGGCGTTGTTCAGCGAGGTGACGGCGGAATACCCGATGACCTTGCTGCAGGAGCACCCGGACGCGCTGATCACCGCCACCGTCGCCACCGCGACGCACCCGGTGAGCGAGCACCCGGAGTGGGATCTGGGGTTGTAAGTCCGTAGGGAACGCCCTCCGCGGCGTTCCTGCTCTCGTATTTCCGCACGTGCGGGTCAACGCAACCAGGAACGCCGCGGAGGGCGTTCCCTACGGAAAGTAAATGACTCAACCTTTAAACATAGCAACCGACTGTTTCCGCTATCGTGCCATGATCGGCACCGGCGGCATCGGCGCGGGGATGTTCTTTTCACTAAGCGGGAATCACACGCTGGGGCGGGAGGAGAGCCGGCTGGGAAGGATTCTCGACCGGCGGGATTACTGCAAGCTGCACATCATCTCGCATTACGTGCAGGCGTTGCTCGGCCCGGCTTTTACCACGCTGCCCATCGGCAAGGTGGGCGAGGACGAGTGGGGGCAGCGGCTGTATGAGGAGATGGGGGAAGTCGGCATGGACCTGCGCCACACCGCGCGCATGCCGGGCGAGCAGACGCTGTTTTCCTTCTGCTTCGTCTACCCCGACGGCGACGGCGGCAACATCACCACTGACGATTCCGCCTGCGCGAAGGTGGACCCGGCGTATATCGGGCAGACCGAGCCGGACTTCGCCCGCTTTGCCGGCCAGGGCGTGGCGCTGGCGGCACCGGAAGTGCCGCTGCCGGCCCGGGAAGCGCTGTTGCGGCTGGCGACGAAGCACGGCTTGCTGCGCGTGGCTTCCTTCAACTCGGAGGAGATGCCCACCGCGCTGGAAGCCGGATATTTGACGATGGTTGACCTGCTGGCCATCAACATCGATGAAGCAAAAGCGGTGACGGGTATTATGTCTGAAGACTTGCCGGTTGAGTCGGTGGTGGAGGCAGCGGTTGCGCACCTGCGAACCATTCAATCGGAGATGATGATCTCCATCACCGCCGGCAAGCAAGGCAGCTGGGGGTGGGACGGCAGCGCATTAACCCATGTGCTTCCCTGTAAGAAAAAGCTGGTCAGCTCCGCCGGCGCCGGCGACGCTCACCTGGGCGGCACCATCGCCGGCCTGGCCGCCGGCCTGCCGATGGCGGAAGCGCAGCAACTGGGCGGTTTAGTCGCCGGCCTGTCCGTCACCTCGCCGCACACCATCAACAACGACGTCAACCGCGAGACGCTGCGGGCGTTTGCGGAGACGGCGGGGGTGGGGGTGGCGGAGAGCGTGAAGGGGTTGTTGTCTGAACCTTGATTTATCGGATTACAGTTCAGACAATTGGAGGGATTTTTTATGAGCGTCACCATGCGCATTATGCAGCAATTCGATGTGCGGCATGAGACTGATTTTATGGAACTTGAGCGGAAATTCGCCGAGTTGGAGCGGCGCCGGCCCGATTATCCGAAAGGCCGCCGGCTGCAGCCCATCTCCGCGGTGGCGCCGTGCAACACGCTGATCTGGGAATGTGAATTCCCCGACCTGGAGACCGCGCGGGCGGCACTGGATTTCTTCCACGGCGATGATGAGCATGAGGCGCTATTCGCAAAGCAAGTCGAATTCTTCGAACAGGTGCGGATTGAATTCTATCAGAACCTTGATTTTTAAGCGCTTCGGGGACTGACCTCGAGCTTAGTGCCCGGCTGGAAGAGACACGGCCTGGCTAAGGGTCAGTTCCCACGACTAGGAAAGCTTTCCGGTTAGTGGGGACTGACCCTCAGCCGGGCGCTGGTATCTTACGACCGGGCATTAAATTCGGGGTCAGTCCCCGGGAGTATGTTATGAAAATCATCGACGCGCATACCCACGTGCTGCCGCAATACGTCGACCTCGCGGTGCGGGTGATGGACCGGACGGGGGTGGAAACGACCGTCACGCTGGAGTGGCATGATGGGTTCGGGGAGAGTCTGCGCGAGCACCTGGCGATCTTCAACCGGTATCCGGGACGCTTCATCGTGTTCGGCAACGTGGATTTCCGCGGCATCAACAAGCCGCACTTCGCGGAGCAGGCGGCCGAGCAGATGGCGCGCGACGTGGACACCGGCATGCGCGGGATCAAGGTGTATAAGGCGCTGGGACTCGACTACCAGCAGGAGAACGGCGATTACTGGCGCATCAACGACCCGCGGCTGGACCCCATCTGGGCGAAGGCGGGTGAGCTGGGCATCCCCATTCTCATGCACACGGCCGATCCGCGGCAGTTCTGGCAACCGGTGAACACGCTGAACTTCTGGGACGGCGTGCTCTACGGCGAATACGACTGGTGGACCTATTACCGGGCGGGCCGCGCCAGCGTGGAGGAGCTGCTGGGCGAGCGCAACGACGTCATCTTGCGCCACCCGAACACCATCTTCATCGCCCCGCACATCGGCAGCAACTCGGAAGCGCTGGACATCGCCGCCGACGATCTGGACGCGCTGCCCAACCTGTATTACGACATCTCCGCGCGCATTCCCATCATGGGCCTGCCCGGGCGACGGCAGCGCCATGCACGCGAGTTCCTGCTCGAATACCAGGACCGCATCCTCTACGGCACCGACCTGATCTACGACGACACCAATGTGCCCACCGGCCTGCAGGCGCAAATGCTGTACCAGCCCTATGAGATCCCGCTCAACGGCGCAGACCCGGTGGAGCGTTACGTGGAGACCAGCATGGAGTTCGTCAACTGCCACCTGGAGTTCCTGCAGACCGACCACGTGCAGGAGCACCCGCCCTTCAAGCGCTGCCTGAAGGGATTCAGTATCGTGGGGTTGAATTTACCAGCGGTCGTCAATGAAAAAATCTTTCATCAGAATGCGGAACGGCTGATTCCGCAGATTTAGTAAAGGAGATTCCTATGACCGAAGCCATGAAGAAGAAGCGCTGTTGCGGCGCGAAGCACCAGGGCCACCTGTGCATTCTGGCCAGCAAGGGCCTGACCCACGAGGTCGAATGCCTGACCGATAAGCCGACCGTCGTCTGCTTCAATTGCGGGCGCGAGGCCAACGCGGCGGAGAACGTCTGCAACCCGATGCCGCTGGAGAACAAGTAATACCATCGTCAACCGGCCGGCCGGTCCCGCTGGGGCTGGCCGGCCGGTTGTGCGTTACTGTAGCAAACAAATCATCAAATCTATCTACTTAAGGAGGAGATCACCAATAAAAGGAGTATCGTGTCTGATATCGGATACCTTGCATCCGAAGCAGACGACGGAATACCAGGAAAAGCCGGGAACAGCCGCGGTGAAGGAAGACCGCTCCTGATCGAACCGACCTGTCACTGCAATCATCAACGCCACTACTTTACACCACGACATACCGTATTTCGGACCTGCAAGCGAAAGTACCCTTCAGACCCGGTCGAGAGACCGGCCGTTGAAAGAACATGCGCAGGAGGTTCGAATGCACAGCCTACCCCTCCGCCGCGGTAACGCGACATCCGTGACCCTCGTCTTGCTGCTCAGCCTGTGTAACCTGCTGCTTCTCCTGTCAGGATGCCAGCAAAGCAAACCCGGCACGGCGACGCAACTGGCCTTCGGCACCCAGCCAACCACCACTCCGGCCGGCGAAAACATCACACCGGCGGTCACGGTCCGGGTGCTTGATGCCGACGGTAAACTGGTCACCACGGCGACCATGGCCGTCACACTGGCGCTCGCTAATAATCCCGGCGGCGGTACGCTATCCGGCACGCTCACCGTCAACGCGGTGAAGGGCATTGCCACCTTTCCCGTGCTCTCCATCAGCACAGCGGGCACCGGCTGCACGCTGCGGGCAACCGCGGCCAGCCTGACATCAGCGGTCAGCGCGAGCTTCGATGTCACCGGGGGCTTGCCGGTCAAACTCGGGTTTCTCACCCAACCGAGCACTACCACCGTCGGTGCGGTCATCACGCCTGCCGTCAGCGTGGCGGTGCAGGACGCCGCCGGCAACACGATCACCTCGGGAAGCTACGAGATCGGCATCGTCTTCATCGTCAACCCCACCGGCACTCCGCTGTTAGGAACGCTGACGCGCAGCACGGTCAACGGCATCGCCACTTTCGACGATCTCTCGGTCGGCAAGGCCGGCGTTGGCTATAAAATATATGCGACCTGCACGGGATTAACGCCGGCCAGAAGCGCGCTTTTTAATATATTGGCCGGCCCGCCGGCGAAACTGGCCTTCGGCGTGCAGCCGGCCAATGCCGCGGCCGCAACGGCCATCACGCCCGCCGTCACCGTGCGTGTATTGGATGCCCTCGACAACCTGGTGACCACCGCGACTACCGCCGTCACGCTGGCAATCGACGCCAACCCCGGCAGCGGCACGCTTTCCGGCACGAAGACGAATATTGCCGTCGGCGGGGTCGCCACCTTCAATAACCTGTCCATCGATAAAATCGGGACCGGCTATACGCTGCAGGCCAGCGCCACGGACTTGACCTCGGCAACCAGTATGGCATTCAACATCACGGTAGGCGCACCAGCGCAATTAGCCTTCGCCATACAGCCAACCTCGACCCAGGCCGGGTCGGCCATCACGCCGGCGGCGACGGTGCGCTTGCTGGATGCCGGCGGCAACCTGGTAACCAACACCTCGAGCAGCGTGACACTGGCGATTGCGGCCAATCCGGGCGGCGGCGCCCTCTCCGGCATCAAAACGCACAACACGGTCGCCGGGGTGGCCACCTTCAGCAACCTGTCCATCGATAAAATCGGGACCGGCTATACGCTGCAGGCCAGTGCGACCGGGCTGACGGCGGCAACCAGTACCGCTTTCACTATCACGCCCGGAGCGCCGGCGCAGTTAGCGTTCGGCGTGCAGCCGACCCATACCACCGCCGGTCAGGCCATCACGCCGGCGGTCACGGTCCGGGTGCTGGATGCTTTCGGCAACCTGGCGCCCACGGCGACCAATGCCATCACGCTGGCGGTCGGCGCCAATCCCGGCAGCGGCGCGTTGTCCGGCACGCTGACGCAGGACGCTGCCGGCGGCACGGCAACGTTTACCAACCTGTCCATTGATAAGGTTGGCATCGGGTATACGCTTCACGCAACCGCCACCGTATTGACGCCGGTCAACAGTACGGCCTTCAATATCACCCCCGGGGCGCCGGCAGAATTGGCCTTCGGGGTGCAGCCGAGCAATACCGCGGCTGCCGCGAGTATGGCTCCCGCCGTCACGGTGCGCGTGCTGGACGCGCAAGGGAACCTGGCGACGTCCGCCACCACGGCTGTCACGCTGGCGATTGGCAACAACCCCGGCGGAGGCACGCTCTCTGGCACGAAGACCGTTGCCGCCGTGGGCGGAGTGGCCACCTTTAACGGCCTGTCGATGGACAAGACCGGCGCAGGATATACGCTGCGTGCCACGGCGACAGGCGTGACGGCGGTGACCAGCAATACGTTTACAATCACCGCCGGCCCAGCGGCGCAGTTGATCTTCGGGGTACAGCCGACCGACACCCCGGCTACGGACAGCATCACCCCCGCGGTCACGGTGCGCATCCTGGATGCGGGCGGCAACCTGGCGACGTCCGCCACCAATGCCGTCACCATCTCCATCGGCGCCAATCCCGCCGGCGGCACGCTTTCCGGCACGGTGACGCGCAGTGCGGCAGGCGGCATCGCCACCTTCAGCGACCTGTCCATTGAGAAAGCCGGCTCCGGCTACACGCTCCATGCGACGGCGACTAATCTGACAGCGGCCACCAGCACGGCGTTCACTATCACTGTCGGAGCGCCGGCCAAACTAGCCTTCGGCATGCAGCCATCCACTACACAGGTCGGATCAGCCATCGCGCCGGCGGTGACAGTGCGCGTGCTGGACAGCCAGAATAACCTGGTGACGACGGCCACTCATACCGTCACGCTGGCCATTGACACCAATCCCGGCGGCGGGACGCTCTCCGGTACGAAGACTGTCTCGGCGGTAAACGGTGTGGCGACCTTCTCCAACCTGTCGATCAATAAGACCGGAACCGGCTACACCCTGCAAGCCACCGCGACGGGACCGACCCCGGCGACCAGCAGCGCGTTCAACATTACCGCCGGCGCCCCGGCGCAACTGGATTTCGGCACACAGCCCTCCACGACCGCGGCCGGCGACGCGATCTCTCCCGCGGTAACGGTGCAGATTCTCGACAGCCAGGACAACCTGGTGACGACCGCCGGCAATAACGTGACGCTGGCCATTGGCGTCAACCCGGGTGGCGGCACGCTCTCCGGCACGAAGACCGTTGCTGCCGTAAGCGGGGTGGCAACGTTTGAGAATCTGTCGATTGATAAGGTCGGCACCGGATATACGCTGCAAGCCACGGCGACCGGGTTGACAACAGCTACCAGCACCACCTTCAACATCACCGCGGGAGCTCCAGCGCAACTGGCCTTCGCTGTGCAGCCGTCCGATTGCTTGCCCGATGCGGTGATGTCGCCGGCGGTGACCGTGCGCGTGCTGGATGCCCGCGGGAATATCGTGACCACGGCAACCAATGCCATCACGCTGGCGCTCGACGATAATCCCGGCGGCGGCACACTCTCCGGGACGAAGACGAAGAATGCGGTCAACGGCACGGCGACCTTCAATGACCTGTCTCTCGATCAGGGGGGCGTCGGCTACACCCTGATCGCCACCGCGACGGACTTGACGTCTGACACCAGTGCGCCGTTCGATATCGGAGCGGCCGGTCCGCCGGCAAAACTGGCCTTCGGCGTGCAGCCTTCCGACACGACCGCCGGGGACATCATCACACCCGCGGTGACGGTGCGGATACTGGATGCCGATGACAACCTGGTCATCAGCGCCACCAATACCATCACGCTGGCGCTCAACCTCTTCCATAACCATGTCCCGCTTTCCGGCACGCTGACCGTCGCCGCGGTGAACGGGATCGCCACCTTCGACGACTTATCAATTGCCCAGGCGGGGACGGATTATGACCTGAAGGCGACAGTCACCGGCTTAACTGACGCCATCAGTTCGTCCTTCAATATCAACCCCGGAGCGGCAACCAAGCTGGCCTTCTACACCCAGCCGATCAGCACGCCGCCCGGGAAAACGATCGTTCCTGCCGTCTCGGTGCGCATTGAGGACGCCCTGGGGAACACGATCACCTCGGCCACCGATACTGTTACGCTGGCGATCGGCACCAATCCGGCAGGCGGCACGCTCTCCGGCACGAAGACACATAATGCGGTGGGCGGCGTCGCCACCTTCGACGATCTCTCGATCGATCAGGTAGGTACTGGTTATACCCTTCATGCCACCGCCCAGGGCTTGGCCCCCGATACCAGCGTCGCCTTCAATATCGGATCGCTGCCCGGTGGGGAGGGAGGGATCCTGTATCAATACAACCGGCGGTTACAAGCGCTCTCTATCCCGGCGGTCACCACTGTGGCGGAATCCGTCGTCACCTACCAGATGGCTCATCCGGAGATGTGGATACGCTATGGCTGGAATGTACCAAATGATATCGGGAATCTCGCATTCAGTGATGAGTTTATTGGGCGCTCCGGTTCGCTGGTCAACTGGGACTATTATCATCCCGCCGAAGGCGAGGTGACGAACGATATCATGATCTACGCCGTCCGTTCGTGGGAGGAAGATGCAGAGACTGCTGCGGCAGCACTGGCCTTATTCAACCAGCACGGGTATAAGACCGTCCTGATTGCTTCGAGCGCCGGCATGCCGCCGGATTTGCCCCATTACGACTACTTTATCGACAACGGCGCCAGCACGGGCAGCGCTGCCGAGACTCGCGTCAATATGATCGTGAACATCACCCTTTGCTGGTACTGGCAAAACGAGTATGTGGCGGCCTGTACGCGCATGATGGGGGAGCGTCCCGGCATTTATATCAGCGTCGAATTACCCGGCGCTGATGTCTACGATGAAATGTTGCGGGAAGATCCCAGGCGCATGTATCCCACCGATGCGCGCATCCCGGCCGGCTCGCTGGCGCAGGCGTATAAGGGTTACCTCGACCGGATGGTGGGGCAACTGGCCGCCCCGGATTTCCAGGGTCATCTCAATAACTCGGCGGAGATCATCGCCGGGCGTCTCTCCCAGGGCGAGAAGGTCGGCCTGACCGCCTGGACCCATTGCATTCCGATGGAAATATTCCATGCGGTGATGTCAGACTTCACGCCCTTCACCTGCTGGACTCCCGCCACGGACTTCAAGGATAACATGGATCCCAGCGACCTGCTGGTCTTCTTCGGCTATTGCGGCATGGTGGTTCCCCCGAATGCGGATACCCTGATCGAGGAAGCAGGATGTGATGTCCTTCCCAGCTTCCGGACTGTCGCCGATCCATCGAAGAACGCACCTTACGCAGTCGAGCGCCTCGATCAGCATTGGAGGCTGGGCGATGCCGAGGTAGACCTACCCATGGAGCCGGGACGAATGGCTCCGATCAGCGTCGTTGACGGACTGCTGATCTTCCGCATGCTGGATGAGGCCGTGCAGCAGCAGGAGAGTAACCCGCCGGACAGCTATACCTTCACCAGCGAAGCGCAATTCGACGGCTGCACGCGCGACGAAGGCATCAACACCACCAGCAACCCCGGCGCCGTGCAGCTGGCGCCCGTGGACTATCCCATCGATCATGTGGGCAATAAGATCGATGCGGCCAGCGGGTCCGCCTACCAGGCGAAGAAGATCTTCCACCTCGACGAACCGCAAGCGGCGGGAGCGACCGTGTATATCTTCCGGGGGACGGCAGCGGCGACCTTCAACGGCGCCCCGATCACCTTTAACCCGGTGCCGGGTGGTCGCAACTGGTTCGTCGCCACCATTGCGCCGGAGCTGTTGCAGCAAGGCGACAATGAGCTCCTCATGACCTCCGGCTGCCAGGTGCCGGTGGACACGCAATATAATGCCGGCAACAGCTTCATCAGCGTGGATGACGGCGCGTCCTGGGACATGGCGACGGGCGAATTACTCGCCCACCTCTGTGTCAACCGTTATCCCTCACAGGGCACGATCACTTCGGAGGTGATCGATCTGGCCAATCCGGACAGCGGAGAGATCATTTGTCCGGAGATCACTGTCAACAGTCTGGACGTGACGTATCAGGCCACGATTCCAGCCACGGGTGCGATTGACCTGGAAGTCCGCACCGGCAACACCCTGCGGCCGGATGGCACCTGGTCGGCCTGGGGAGCGGCGGCGGATCTTACGCCGGCCCGCTTCGTGCAATGGCGGGCGACGCTCTCCACCACCGACCATCGCTTCACGCCGGTGCTGGAATCGGTGCAGCTGGACTTCCAATGCGACTTCACGCCGGCGGCCAAGCTGACAGTGAATACCTTCGACAACCAGCACATCGTGCGCAGCTCGTTCCCGTTCACCTATCAGACGCCGTCGGCCAAATTGACCCAACTGCGCACGGACTGGAACCTGGACGATGTAGTGGCTGCCGGCGCCACCCAGATGGATAAGATCCTGCTGTTGCAAAAGTGGGTGCGCAAGCAGTGGCCGAACGAGGGAAGCTGCACCGGGCCGTGGGATGCCATCGACATTTTGAGTAAACCGGCAGGCGATCACGGCATGTGCACGCACTTCGCCACCGTCTTCACCCAGTGCGCGCTGGCGCTGGGCTGGAATGCCCGCCATACGATTATGCAACATCACTGCGCCGCCGAGGTTTGGTCGGATGAGTATCAGAAATGGGTGCTGATCGACGAAGAATGCGCCGTCGTGGGGCCGGCGGATATGTTCGGCCGATATGGAACGGCGCAATACTGGAGCGGCGGTGTCCCGCTGAATACCGGGGAGATCCAACAGGCCTGGGCGAACGGCGACACATCCTGGATCACCCAGCGTCTGTATATGTCCGACGACGGGGGAGATACGTATCAGGAGTATGATGCGACGTACCCGGTGGCTGATTACGACAACTGCATGAGGGTGTTCATGACCCCCAAGCGCAATAACCACCTTGACGAGCGCGAGCCGTGGGAGGAGGCGCAGGGCAACGACTACTACCATTCCAACGACTATATCTTCTGGTCGCAAGGTCCGATTCCGGATTATTCGGAGTTCAACGCCTTCTCCTGCCGGGTGGCGGACAGTTACTGGACCCTCAACCAGGCGCAGGTGACATTGACCGCGACCGGCGATCCGGGCCAACTGGCGATGAGCGTGACGACAGAGACGCCGAACTTCAAGGAGTTCCGCTTCCGGTTGGACGGCGGTGAGTGGCTGTCGCTGCCCGCCGAGAACTTCGGCGGCATTTCCGAAGTGGTAGACTGTATCTGGACCCTCGATATCGGCACCACCACGCTGGAGATCATGCCGCGCAATCTGTTCGACCAGGACGGTATCGTCACCACCGTGACCATCACGCGAGCGCCGTAACAGAATCGAGGTAATCACAAACCCGGGTGCCGAAGACGGCATCCGGTTTTTTTTTGTCGGCCAGTATCTCGTGACAAAATGCCGCAACCGGTGTCAAAGCAAAAAACTCTGTCACAGGACGGACGTGCATGGTTCACACCGAACACCCGACAACCCATCACCTTTCGCCGGCTCAAACCGCCCGCCGCATCCTTCGCGCGACGGGCGCGTTAATGCTGGTGCAGGTCATCCTCCGCTGCTTCGGGCTGGTGGAGAAGATGATCATGAGCCAGTATTTCGGCACCGGCGACGAGGCAAACGCCTACAGCGCGGCCAAGCGCATCGCGGAGCCGATCCGGCTCTTCGGTGAGCAGGTGATCATGCATTCCTTCCTGCCGGCGTTCGTGCTGCGCATGCGCGAGCGCGGCGACAAGGACGCCTGGCGGATGGCCAGCACTATCATCAACCTGATGGCGCTGCTGACGGCGCTGGTGGCAATCGTCAGTGTGTTTTACACACACCAGGTGCTGATGATCTTTGCGCCAGATCTGGCAACCAGGCATCCGGAGCTGGTGCCGCTGACCATGAAAATCGCGCGGGTCATGCTGGTGGCGATGATCTTCCTGGCGGTGTCCTCCGTCACCTACTGCCTGCTCAATTCCTACAAGCAGTTCGCGCTCCCCGCCTCCTCCGACCTGGCGCTGAAGGCCACCGTGCTGGTCTTCGCCATCCTCTTTGCCCGCTCCTGGGGGGCGTATGCGCTGGCCGTCGGCTTCGTATTCGGCGCCCTGCTCAAGGTCGGCGTGCAGGTGATCGGCATGCGCCGGCAGGTGCTGGAATATCGCCCGGTTGCCGACCTCAAGCATCCGGGAGTGAAGCATTTCATTCTACTGGCCTTGCCGCTGATTATCGGGTGGGCCTTTTCCACGCTGCGGAGTGTGATGGATACCCGGTTCCTTTCCGGTCTCCCGCACGCAGCCGGCTTTTCCGCGCTGGATTACGCGAAGACCCCCTGCGACATCCCGGTCACCTTCTTCCCCTACGTCTTCGGGATCGCCCTTTTCCCTTTCCTGGCGGATATCGCCGCTGCCGGTGACAAAGAACGGCTGCGCGGCATGTTGATGACCGCCACCCGCATGATGGTGTTGATTTTCGTTCCGCTCTCTATTGCGTTCATTCTGCTGCGTTTCCCCATCATCCTCGGCTTGTACGGCAGTAAAAAATTCGGCATGGAGTCCGCCATCCTGACCGCCGGACCGATGCAGTTCTACGCCCTCGGCATGCTGGTCGGCGCGCTGGAGATCATCGTCCTGCAATTCTTCTTCGCCATGTCCGACACGCTGCGCCCCACCATCATCGGGATGATCATGGTGCCGTTGCACATCGGCGTGGCTTACTTCGGCATCCATTACTGGGGTCTCGGCGCCATGGCCATCGCGTTGGCGCTGTTTGTCTCCAAAAGCTCAAAAATTGTGGTCCTCTACGTCACGATGCGGCAAAAGCTGCAAAGCTTGGAGGGCCAGCGCATGCTATTGCTGCTGGGAAAAGTGGTCATCGCACTGCTGCCCTTCATCCTCCTGCTGCTGGTTGGCGCCCACTACCTGCCCTGGCCCGCGGCCGGGCACGATGTCGGGAAGATGAAGAAACTGCTCATGCTGTTCCCGTTCGTGGTATTAGGTGGAGCGGCGATGCTGGTCTACCTGACGCTGCTGCATTTCCTGCGCGTGGATGAAGTCAACATGCTGGTAGAGCGGGTGCGTGGCAAGCTGGGCAAGAAAGTAGCTGTGCCGGAGCAGGCGGGGGTGGAGTAAGTAAGCCTTTTTCACGCCGGCCCGCCCCGGCCTTGAAAAGGCCGGGCTATTATTAGACGCCGGATAAATCCGGCTATTTACAATTATTGCGAAAGCCTCCTTACAGGAGGTGTCTTTTACTAGCCCGGCCTTTTCAAGGCCGGGGCGAGCTGGAGGGCATGAGTGCCGCCGGCACCGAACCAGGCATTTCTTATCACTTCCATCCATTCAATCTTCCACTCATCCCGCCGCGTCTCATTCCCGACACACTGTCGGCTTCGCTTCGCAAACATATCGCGTCCCCATCACACAACAGGGTACCTCACTGGCGGAACGATTCGTGTCATGGAGGTATTGACCTATGCCCCGGTGGTGGAAATGGTTGTTCGGCCCGGCCTCACTGGTGTTGGTGATGCTGGGTATCACTGGTTGCAGCGGCGGTGGCGGTGGCCTCGTCAATATCGATGAGAAGACCGAGATCCAGATCGGCCAACAGGCAGCGGCCGATCTCGAGCACCAGTATGGCGTGGTGAACGACCCGACGCAGACGGCGCGCATCCAGCGCATCGGCAGGGCGATTGCGGCGGTCTCCGGCCGGCCGAACCTGCCATGGTCCTTTAAAATTCTCAACATGAGCGACGTCAACGCGCTGTCGCTGCCCGGCGGCCCGGTCTATGTGACCAAGGGGTTGGTCGCGCTGAATCTGTCGGATAATGAGATGGCCGGCGTGCTTGGTCACGAGATCGCGCACATCAAGGAGCGGCATTCCGTGAAGGCCATCCAGCGCGGCATGACCTACCAATTGCTGTCTGAGCTGGTGCTGGGTGGATCCAGTGCCGCCGTGCAGACCGCCGCGAACCTGGCGATCCAGCTGGCCCTCGAGCTGCCGCACTCGCGCCAGGATGAATACCAGGCTGACAGCGTCGGGATCAGGCTGGCTTACAATGCCGGATATCCGGCAAACGGGCTGCTACTCTTCCTGCAGCGACTGCAGACGATCGCCGGTACCGGCAATACGCCATCCTGGCTCAGCACACACCCCTCAACCCCGGACCGCATCGCCCGCGCACAGCAGATCACCGCGCAGGTGCAGGGGCAGCCGCGGCCGGTGCCGGTGGTGCTGCTGGAGGACGGTGAGAAGACACCGAACGAACCCGTGCCGGCTGTCGCGAAGTAGTGCAATCGCGCGAGTGATGAAAGGGTGGGGGATGCCTTCAACGGCATCCCCTTTTTTCGCTGAATAGCAGGAAATTCCCGCTGCCCGCCAGTAAATCATATGCAGGCCATCTTCGGGTATACTCGGCCTGGATATTGCATGCTTGATGTCTCCGGAAAACGCATTCATATTATCGGCTTGGGCGCGAAGGGCACCGGGAGCGCGTGCGCGCGCGTATTGGGGGCGCGCGGGGCGCTGATCACCATCTCGGACAGTAAAACGCCGGAAGAGCTGGCCGATGAAGTGGCGAAGCTGGATGGCCTGGCCGTGCGGCTGCAACTGGGACCGGAAGAAGCCTACCGCGACATTGAAAACGCCGATCTGGTGGTGCCCAGCCCCGGCGTACCGCTCACCATCCCGCCCATTCAGCGCGCACTGGCGGCGGGCGTGCCGGTGTTGAGCGAGATCGAGCTGGCCTACCGGCTGGCGCACGCGCCCATGGTGGCCATCACCGGCACCAAGGGGAAAACCACCACCACCACCCTCATCGGTCTGCTCATCGAAGCGCTGGGACGACCGGTGCGCGTGGGCGGCAACATCGGCCTGCCGCTCATCGAGCTGGCGGCGGAGGCCGGGCCGGAGGAGATCCTGGTGGCGGAGGTGAGCAGCTTCCAGCTCGAAGCGGTCGAAGAGTTCCACCCGCACGTCGCCGTTTTCACCAACCTGTACCCCGACCACCTCAACCGTTATGATGAATCGATGGAGCTCTACCTGGCAGCCAAGCTGAACCTGTTCAAAACGCAGACGGCGGACGATTTCGCGGTGGTGAACGCCGATCGGCCGGAGAGCGCCCGCGTGGAAGCCGTCACTCGCGCGAAGATCATCCGCACCAGCATGCGCGAGAAGATGCCGGGCGGGGTGTATGTGGAAGACGGGCAGATCATCTCCGAGATGCAGGGATCGCCGGCAACGATCATGCCGTGCGACGCCGTCCGCCTGCGCGGCGAGCACAATCTGTCCAACGCGCTGGAGGCCATCGCCGCGGTAGCCGCGCTCGGCCTTCCCGTAGAGCGCGTGGCGGCGCAAGTGTTGTCCACCTTCCGCGGCGTGCCCAACCGGCTGGAAGAACTGGATACCGTGAACGGCGTCACCTTCTTCAACGATTCGCAGGGCACCACCCCGATGGCGGTGCATATGGCGCTGCAGGCATTCGCCGCCACTCCGCCCGTACTTATCGCCGGTGGCCAGGCGAAGGTGAGCGATTTTTCCGAGTTGGGCGCCGACATCGCCACCTACGCCCGCGCCCTTATCGTTATCGGCGAAGCTGCAGAATCCATCGCCGGCGCCACCCGTCAGGCCGATCCCGATTTCCCCATCCGTCTCGCCGCCACCCTGCCGGAGGCCGTGCGCCTGGGCTACGAGTTGGCGCAGCCGGACGGCGTGGTGCTGCTCTCTCCCGCCTGCGCCAGCTTCGACATGTTCCGCAACATGGAGCACCGCGGCGATGTGTTCCGGCAGGCGGTGGCGGAGTTGAAACAATCCCTAGCATAACCGGGAAGATCGAGGCTCCCGCCGATTCCAGGAAAAGGAGATCCATCATGGATATCCAGATTTACGCGCTTGGCGATCACCCGACCCTCCGCTTCGCCGCCGAAGAACTCGGCTGGTATCTCTCCCGCATCACCGGCGCGGGGGTGACGACCGAGCAGCGGCCGGGGTATGCGCCCGAAGATGCCGGCATCTGGTTGGGTCTCGCGGAGGATATCCCGGGGGTGTCGCTGCCCGCCGTTGCGGATGCGCGACTGGATGATGCGATCTTCGTGCGGATGGACAACGAAAACGGCATCATCGCTGGCAACAACCCGCGTAGCGTGCTGCTGGCGGTGTACCGCTACCTGCGCGCGCTGGGATGCCGCTGGGTGCGCCCGGGAGCCGATGGGGAATGCCTGCCCGAGGTGGACTTCGAGCATACTTCTATCCACCTGGCCGAAACCCCGTCCTATCGCCACCGCGCCCTCGACCTGGCCGGGGCGTTGAGCCGCGAGTTTATTCTCGACATCATCGACTGGTGCCCAAAGGTCGGCTTGACCGGCGTGTTCCTTGAGTCGGATTCGTGCCTGGGCGTGTGCAACCTTTGGTACGGCCACAGCCAGAACCAGACGAAGACACCGCAGCCCATCACCGCGGAGCAGGCGGCAGCGTGGCGTGAGGAATTCTTAGTTCAGATCCAAAAGCGCGACCTGCTCTACCACGCCAAAGGCCACGGCTGGACATATGAGGCGCTCGGGCTGACCGCGAACGATTTCACCAACCCGCTGCCGCCGGAGGTGCAGCCGCTGGTCATGCTGAAGGATGGTGAGCGAAAGTCCATCGGCGCCGGGGTCACCAATCTTTGTTACAGTAACCCGGAGGCGCGGCGGCGGTACGTCGAAATCGTGGTCAAATATGCCGCCGAGCACCCGGAGGTGGATTACCTGCACGTCTGGCTGGCCGACGGCATCAACAACCACTGTGAATGCGAAAACTGCGCACCGCACCGGCCCGCCGACCTGTACCTGGTACTGCTCAACGAATTGGACCAGGCACTCACCGCCCGCGGTCTGGACACGCGCATCGTTTACCTCTTCTACGCCGATCTGCTCTGGCCGCCGGAAAAAGAGACGATTGCATGCCCGGATCGCTTCAGTCTGATGTATGCGCCCTTCTTCCGCAGCTTCAACGTCTCCTTTGACGACTTCGAACTGGAGGCGCTACCCGCGCTGCCGCCGTATACGCGCAACAAGCTGCATTACTCGCGCGACACCAAAGACGGCGCCGATTTCCTGCCGCACTGGCTGCGGGTGCCGCACGCCGACGCCTTCGATTTCGACTACCAATACTGGCTGTCGCAATACGACGACCCCAGCGGCCTGCACCGGGCGGCGGTGGAGCACGGTGATATCCAGAGCCTGCAGCGCCTGGGGCTGAACGGCCTGGTCGGTTGCTACTCCATGCGCTCGTTTTACCCCACCGGCCTGGGCATGGCGGCGATGGCGGAGACATTGTGGAACCGGGAGGCGTCATTTGACGACCTGATCCAGGATTACTTCTCCTCTGCCTTCGGCGTCGGCTGGAACGTCGCCTACACCTACCTGGAAGGCATCAGCGCCCTCTGCGATCCGGCGTATTTCCGTGGTGAAGTGCTGGTCATCGACGAGGAGATGGAGGAAGCGTTGGAGGAAGTACCGGAATTCATCGACGCCTCCCTCCCGCTGCTGCGCATGTATGCGGAACAGGACGAGCCGTGCTGGATGGCGTCCTGGCAGTGCCTGGTCCGCCACGCGGAGATTACCAAACTCCTCGCCGCCGCCAACGCCTCCCGCGCGCGGGAAGAGCAGGAGGAAAGCGCGCGGCTCTTCGAGGAGACGCACCAACTTGCGCTGCAATACGAGGATGAGCTCTTCCCGATGCTGGACACCTGGCTCTTTTCCGTCTACCTGGACGAGCGCACACACCCGGAAAAGGGAGAGGTGCCATAACTCAGGGACTGTCCCGAGCCCGCGGAACCCAAGCCTGGTATCCGTCTTTAAAGCCCGTTCATAAAACCACGGGACTGTCCCCCCTCGTGCGAGAAGTAAGCTTTTACACGAGGGGGGACAGTCCCGTGATTGTGTTGCCAGACATTTAATCTGGTAACGGGCTTCAGTCCCGCGGGCTCGGGACAGTCCCTGAGCTCACCATCTTCCCCTTCGCGCACACCCCCACCACTTGCATCTCCCCGTCGAGAATCAGCAGGTCAGCGTCTTTACCGGCAGCCAGGCTCCCTTTCCTGTCGTCGATGCCGATCACGCGGGCGGGGGTGCTGGAGGCCATGGTCCACGCTTCGGTCAGCGAGATGTGGTAATTCAAGTGGGCATACCGCAGCATGCCGGAGAGCGGTGTGACGGAGCTGGCGATGGCCCCAGGACGGTCGGCGATGAGGGCGATGCCGCCTTCTACGATGCACGGCTGATCGCCGATGATATACTCGCCGTCCGGCAGCCCAACGCCCATCATCGAGTCGGACACCAGGCACAGCCCCTGTGTGCCTTTGCATTTCAGCGCCAGGTGGATGAGGCCGGCATGCAGGTGGAACCCGTCGACGATCACTTCGGTGGTCAGTTCGTCGCGCAGCAGCACGCTCTCCACCACGCCGGGGGCATACCCCCAGCCGGTGCTCTCCCGCAGCGGCTCGTTGCGCAGATTGCCGGAGGCGCAGTAGAGGTGGGTGGCATGCTGCAGGCCGGCGTCGATGGCCAGCATCATCTCCTCATACCGTGCCTGCGAATGGCCGGCGGAAGGCACGATGCCCGCCTCCCGGCAGGCGCGGATCACCCCCAGCGCGCCGGGCAGCTCGGGCGCCAGCGTCCATTCCGTAATGAAATCGCCTTCCTCCTCGATCAGCGGCAGGTATTCCGCCGGATCGGGGTCGTGCACGTAATCCGCCAGGTGCCCGCCGCGGAAGGTCTGGTCCAGATAGATGCCCTCCACGTGGTAACCGGGGATGGTGCCGGCAAACTGCCGGGCCGCCTCCCGTGCCGCGGTGATTGAGCGCCGCGCCTGGTCGAACGGCACGCTGAGGCAGGAAGGCGTGATGGTGGTGGTGCCCACCGACAGGTGGTATTCCACCCCGCGCAGCATCTCCGCCGGATCGTCGGTGACAAAATCGTTCCCCGCGCCGCCGTGGACGTGAATGTCCACCAGCCCGGGGCCGACGTATTTCCCGGTGCAATCGATGACATGTTCACCCGGCTGGGGTGGGGCAGGGGGGCGGATTTCACGGATACACGCGCCCTCTACCACCACATCTGCGGTTATCTCACGTGACGGGGTAATCACTGTGCCGCCGGACAGGACCAGGACTTCGTTCATGGAGTCTTCCTTTGAAGAGTATGCATGCATGGTATCTCGAGGCTCGACAGGGAAAGCGGAGTTACTGAATCTCCTGTGCTGGCTGCGGTCGGGTTCGTTCCCACCACACCATTGACCAGCACTGCAGCATAAAGAAGGCTTGCATAGCGAACATGCCGCTCAACATGCGAAAATCGGTGATACCAAAACGTGCCATGCGCAAGACAATAGAGTGGATCACCCAGAGGAACATCAGGAGAAGGATGAATCCCCCGAAAAGGAAGGCAATGCGTGCAAAACGTGTAAGTGGTTTCCCTGTTTGTGTAGCCAACCAGCCCGTCACCACACCGAGGAGACTACCAGCAACGAAGGAGATGATGAGTAGGGCGTAACCGGTCAGTGAGCTTTGCTGCATCGCCAGATGCAGCAAATACACCAGGCCGGTGCACAGTATGTAGGGCAGCACCCCTGTAAGAAACTCCCGGACTGTTAAGCGCATCCCCGCTTCCTTTCAGCACGCTCAAGCCCATGATAGCTCATGCTATTTTACCACAGCTAACGCTCTAAACATACAGGTTTTCTTATCATCGGAAGCGCCCGCTCCACCGCATGATAAACAGCACTGTCAGCCCGGCCAGCGCCACCCACACCACGATCATCAGCGCTCCGGCCACCCAATTCACCGGCTTCTGCGCAATCTCCTCCCGCGCCCGTTCCCGGCACTCGGCCATCACCTCCGGCGGGATCATGCGCAGCACCAGCGCAATGCCCAGCGGCACGAGAATCAGATCGTCCAGGTACCCGATGATAGGGATGAAGTCGGGAATCAGGTCGAACGGGCTGAAGGCATACGCTACCACCCCCGCCGCCAGCACCCGCGCATACCACGGCACGCGCGGGTCGCGGTACGCCAGGTACAGCGCATACAACTCCTGTTTCAATCGGCGTGCCCAGGTTTTCCAATCTGAAAATATCATGCGAATTAAGCCAATAGCTTTGCTGTCAAAAAGGAAAGTAGCATCACTTACCTGAATATAATACACAAATATTGGCCAGGGCGTGAAACAGTAAGGCGAATGATTGAAATTCCCGGTACAAGGAGTCACGCGCATGGTGGAAGTGCAGGCAACGCGGGCGTTGCGCACCAGTGAGCTGCAGCAGGCGCTGGACGGTGGATCTTCGGCGCTGGCCGACATCTACGGCAACGCGCCGGCCTTGCTGGAGCGCAAGCGGCGGCTGATCGTGGAGCTGCTGGCAGCCTACCGCGATCGCTACGGCGACGAAGAGGTAATCGTCACGCGGGCGCCCGGGCGGGTGAACATCATGGGCCGCCACGTGGACCACCAGGGCGGCATGAACAACCACATCGCCATCGACCATGACTTCTTTATAGTAGCCGGTAAAAGCGACGATCGCCTTGTCCACCTCGCCGACCTCGATGACGTGAACTTTCCCTCCAGCATACAGGAGATCGACGCCGCCACCGCGGGATACACCGGCCAGCCGTGGATCGACTTCGTAAACAGTCCCCAGGTACTGGAACGCGCGAAACAGGCTCGCGGCGATTGGAGCCAGTATGTGATGGCCCCCATCGCCCGCCTGCAGGTCGAGTTCCCCGATCTGCGCCTCACCGGAATGCACGTCATGGCCGGCGGCTGCATCCCCATGGCCAGCGGTCTTTCCTCCTCCTCCGCCGTCGTGGTGGCCACCATGGAAGCGGTGGTACGCCTGAACGGCATCGAGTTGACCGACGAGCGCTTTGTCGAGCTCTGCGGCGAAGGTGAGTGGTTCGTGGGTACGCGCGGCGGCACCGGCGATCACGCGGCGATGAAATACGGCCGCCGCGGCACGGTGGTGCAGGTGGGCTTTTTCCCCTTCCGCCAGGTGGCCCGCGTCGACTTCCCCGCCGGCTACGCCCTCCTGGTGTGCAATTCACTGATTCGCGCGCAAAAAACCATGGGCGCCAGGGATACCTTCAATCATCGCGTCGCCTGCTACCAGATCGGCCGCGAGCTGTTCAAGCAGGCGTTCCCGAACTATGCGGAGCGCATCTCTCACCTGCGCGACATCAATAAGGAAACGCTGGGCGTGTCCTACCCCGAGCTGCTGGCTATGCTCGCCCGGCTGCCGATGTCCATCACCCGCGAGGAGATCGCCGCCCGCCTCGATCCCGACTTCTGTCGCCGCATCTTTGCCGGCCACAGCGAAAACATCCGCGAGTATCCCGTGCGCCCGGTGGTCCTCTACGGCCTGGCGGAAACCGCCCGCAGCATGCGCGCCCCCGGCGTCATCTCCGGCGGCGACATCGCCACCTTCGGCCGCTGGATGAACATCTCCCACGACGGCGACCGCGTGGCCACCTGGATCGGCGGTGTCTGCCTTCCCTTCCAACCCGACTGCAGCGACGCCCGCCTCGCCGCCCTCGCCGCCGGCCACCATGCCGGCCTCCCCGACGCCGCCCTCACCGAGCAAGCCGGCTCCTACGCCTGCAGCCTCCCGGAAATCGACTTCATGGTCGACACTGCCCTCTCCGTCGACGGCGTCGCCGGCGCCCAACTCGCCGGCGCCGGTCTCGGCGGCTGCATCATGGTGCTGGTCAAATCGGAAGCCGTCGAACCGCTCTCACAGCTCCTCACCACCCGCTACTACGAACCCAACAACCTGGAGCCAGCGTTGTATACCTGCTACCAGGCTGCCGGCAGCGGCGTGCTGGCGTTATAAAAATGGGAGGGCGAGCGTCCCCACGAGCCACGATCATGAGCCCACCTCCCGCATCTAACGCCTTACGATACCGGCTCTCGAAAGGCATTAGATCCGGTACCAGCCTCATGATCGCGGCTCGCAAGGACGCTCGCCCTCCCATCTGATCAGGTGTTATAATAAAACACCCATGTCAACGCATGATGCACGACGAAATAATTGGTGGCACTGGGCGCGCTTCCCGCAAGGAGCGCTGGCACGCGTGCTCTGGCTGCTCCCCATCTTCCTCATCATCCACCTGGCGTTATCACTGACCGTCTACCTGCTCAGCAGTGACAGTGGTGCAACGAGCCGGCGCACTGCTCGCGAGTTGCAGCTCTTTCAGGCCTTGGAGCAGCTAGATACCGGGAAAGCTCGCAGGCTAATCGAGGATGGCGTGAGCCCTAACGCACGCACAGAGGACGGCAGCTCGGTGCTGCACATGGCAGTGAGTTGCCGGAGCCTCATGTTGGTTGACTTTCTCATCTCCCGCAATGTGAAAGATAATGTCGAAGACTGCGATGGCAATACTCCCCTGCACCTTGCCTGTGGAAACGGCAGCCTGCCAATCGTGAGATTTCTCTTGGATCATGGCGCCGATGTGAACTATAGGAACCATCGCAGAGAAACCCCGTTGTTCTACGCCCTTTCAGGTTTCCACAACAACTTCTCTACCGTGCTGCCGTTACTGCTGGCACGCGGGGCCGATCCTCGGGCATGCTCCGGTAATGGACAATCACTACTCCATACCGCTGCTCAATACAATCATAAGTCAGCAATCATCCCTTTACTGCGTCTCGGCCAGCCGATCGATGCACGTAATAATGCGGGGATTACTCCGCTGATGGAGGCGGCGAATAGCGGCTACCTTGACTCGCTGAAGTTGCTGCTGGCTCACGAGGCGAAGGTTAACCTGGCCGATGATGATGGCAGGACGGCACTTCAATATGCGGTCGCCTATGATCCGCAACTGGCCGCTGCCTTGTTAGCCGCAGGTGCCCGGGTGAACACCCGCGATAAAATGGGGAAAACGCCGTATCATTACGCTCTTGTTTACGGTCAGCCGGCGATTCGGAACCTTTTGCGAGCACATGGAGGGCGGGAATGAAGCATCGCCTGCGCATATTGCTGCCACTGACTGCCATCTTACTTTTCCTGATCGGAGAGTGGTGGGGCATGCCGCGGCCTATCCGGCAGGTGCGCTGGGTGGGAAACACACACACTTTTGATTCGACCGGACTATTGGCTGGAAGTGTCCTGCTGGAAACAGAAAATCCCCAGCTTGATATCTTGCGGTCGCAGGTTACTGCTTGGGGTTGGGACGGTCGCAAGCGCTGGAGCCTCGATTTTTCGAGGGATAACAATGACTTGACCGCTGTGTCGCCAGACGGTCGGTGCATCGCCGGACTGCGGTTAGAGGGTAGACGCTGGTGCCTGATTAATTGGCGAGACGGAAAAAAATTCGGAAAAGTGACGCTTCCAGCAAACGAGTTACCTTACGACTGGCTGTCGAGGGTGATGGTGATCCGCAACGATGGGTGTGTAATCATCGCCCAATACGAAGTGTCAGCAGTGCTATTGCTGTTGGCAGTTCGTGGGGATGCCATCATCGCGCGTGGCTCTTTCACCCCCCGGCTGCATCCAGAGCGTGATGACGATCAGATCGCGCTGAAATTGCAAGCCGACGGAGCGGCACTGGCGCTGGTCAAATCGCGGGATGGGTTGGACCACACCGATATTGAGTACCGGACACTGCGCCTGGACGGTCCGCATTTTCAAGCGATCCTCCGCTATATGACACAGGGTGCCCCCTTCCTCAAGGATGCGTATGGCGTGCTAACTGATGATTACCAAGCCGACAATGACGGAGGCTTCAATATATACACCCCTCATGGACCGATGAAAACACCAACACGATTATTGCGACTGAATGATGACAACTACTGCATGTTACTCCATCCATACAGCATCGAAATCGACGATACACCGCCTTTTGTGCTAAGTTTGGCTACCGGTGAACGCTGGACCATACCCTGCATAGGGGAGTACCGCACCGGGCACGTGAGCACTGATGGTCGCTTTGCCGCCGTCATTGTTCAACGGTCATTTCCACGCTGGGCTAACGCCTTGGGTGAGCGCTGGATTTGGTTGGGTCAACGATTGGAGAATCACCCACCGGCATGGGAACTGCGGGTCTACGAGCGACCCGGCCGCCTGCGCGCCTACGCCCGTGCACGAGAAACTTCACCGATATGCGATCAGTGGTATCCATCGGATTTTCGACTCTCTCCCGACGGCCACACCATCATCTTCGCCAACGGCTACCATTGGAAGATATATCGATGGTAAGAAATAGTGGCGAGTGGCAAGTGGCGAGTGACCATGTAAACGCAAGGTGTTTCTGAAACAGGATCACCTTCCACATATGGACACTCGCCACTCGCCACTACCCCTTCCGATTCCCCACCTGCTGCCGATACACATGCGGCGTGGTATGAAAATGCTGCTTGAACCGCCGCACGAAATACGACGGGTCGGGCATGCCGACAGCGTCGCCGATGTCGTAGAGCGGGGCATCGGTCTCCGCCAGCAAGGCGGCGGCGCGGTCCATGCGCAGGGTGAAGAGGTGTTCCATCACCGTGGTGCCGTTCTGCTCCTGGAACTGGCGGCAGAGGGTGCGCTGGCTGGCGCCCACCTGGTCGGCAATGTCCAGCAGCGTCAGCGGGCGGGCCAGGTTGTCGCGCAGGAACTGATCTACCACCTCTGCCAGGTCGGTGCGCGAGACGGTGGTGGCCTGGGCTTCCGCCGGCCAGTCGGCTATGGTGAGCAGGCGCGAGATCACCACGGTGAGACGGGCGGTGGCGCGATAGTGCCATCCTCTGTCCATTTGCTCCGCTTCCGCCAGCAGCAGCGCCACGTCCCACAGCAGGTCCGGCCAGATCGGCCACTGCGCGGGGCGCGGCACCGGCACCACCGGCTCCAGCGTGAACCAGATCAGCAACCGCAGGCAGGGAGCGTCCGGCTCCTGCCATTCATGCAAAGTATGAGGCTGGTGAAGAAGTGTGCCGCCCGGCCCCATCGTCTGCTCGCCCCCGGTCAGGTAGCGCGCGCTGCCCTTCAGCACCACGTGCGATTCATAAAAGGAATGGATATGCTCGCGCACGTGGTGCCCGGGCTGGATATTATTCGGTCGGATCTCGTGCACCAGCACCCGATGTCCCGCTAGCAAAATCTCCGGCACCGCCCGTGTAATCCGCCGGCATAACCGCCGCAACTCGGGCAGGGGAGGGTAGGTGGGAATAGCCAGTTTATTCATAGTAAGATCCTTGAATCATTCCATTCATATCAAACTCCATAGCCCACGGCATCGCCGTGGGGAGCCGGTGCCATGGATTACGGAATTTGGTATGGCTAGAATACTAAAATCGCTATGCCATGGTCCCTCTGTGGTTTCGTCTCCCTCCGCATATGGCAATATTATACCATTAATTGGCAATATCATCTAATGACTATTGCGGTTTACAGGAGTAGAATGCGACCTGATAGTCCCATATCTCGCATGTTATCAACAGGACCTTAAGGAGACATACATGAGCACAACGCTTCTGCCTTCCGCCCAGTCCTCGGGCATCGTTGGCGAATCACCCTTCCCCTTTTCTCTCCTGACCTTCCCGGCATCGCAAAATCTCGCCAAGGGCACCAGTATTGCCCGCCGCACCGCCGGTCAGGAAGCAGGGCAGGGGAAGCTGGTCATCGCCGGCGCCAACGTGAGCGGCATTGAGGGTAAGGCCCACCAGGCCGCTCTCGCCCGCGTCTGCGCCCTGCTGCCCGGCGTCTTCGACGGCACGTATGCCGTGACGATCTTTACCGATCACCGCGCCCCGGTCGAGGCGATCGACGGCGGCATCGGCATCGATGCCCGCGATTACAGCGATGACCTCCGCGACGCGCTGGCCTTCGGCTGGATCGTCGCGCTGCGCGCCTCCCGCGACGGCAACCAACGCGCCGCCCTGCAGCAGGCGGTGGCCGCGTATAAGAAACTCTCCACAGCCGAGCAGTCCGGCATCCAGTCCGCGCTGGCCGACGGCACGCTGGACTCCGGCCACCTGGCCGCCATTTACCTGGCCCGCGGCGGCCGCGAAACCTCCGACGAAGAGCAGATCCGCTGGGAAAGCTGGTTCCTCGGGCAGCGCCGCTTCGATCTGCCGTATGACCGCCGCGCCGTCATCGAGATCATGGACTCCGAATCCATCGACCCCGACGCCAAGCGCCTGCTGCTCCACGACATCGTGAAGGATTTCGACCAGCCGACCGAGCGCGAAAATATCCGCCGCGTCATCGCTGAGGCGCGCGGCGCCAACCAGCAGATCATCTTCGGCCGCATGAGCCGCGCCTTCCACAACCAGTCGCTGCTCTTCGCCAACGCCGGCTACATTCAGATCACCGCCGAAGTGAGCGCGAAGCTGGCCGCTCTGCTCGACGCCTGCGTCGGCAACGCCCGCCTCGCCCCGCCCGCCGACCGCCTGCGTACCCGCATGGCCGGCATCAAAGAGACCGCTGCCACCGACGCGCTGGGCGCCGTTGAGTTGATGGAAGACGCCATCCTCGACAATCTGCGCGCCGAAGTGGACGGCTCGCTGCGCGCCAACCGCGAAGCCGGCGGCAAGCTGACGCTGAACACCCACGATCAACTGGCGTTCGCCGAAAAATTGCTAGCACTGTGCACCGAGCTGCGCACCGCCCTCCTCTCCGCCGCCCAGCGCCCCGCCGCCTTCGTGCTGCTCAGCCAGCGCATCTTCCCGCTGGAATCCTACCTGATGAGCCGCATCAACGAGGCGCAGGAGCCCTACCTGGGCAAGCCGGAAAACCTGAAGATGCTCGCCCGCCGCGGCGCCAACCGCATGTATTCCAGCGCCGACTACACCTGGCTGCAGCATGCCGACCACTGGGTAGAGGCCATCCCGCTCTTCATCAAAGAGGTAGTGCTGGTGGTGGACGGCGTCGAAGTCACGGAGACGGTGATCGACCAGCAGGCTATGGAAGAAACCTTCCGCGAGTATTTCGCCGATGTCTGGGCAAAGAACATCGACAACGTGATGATCTCCGAGCACGTCGCGCTGGCCCGCGAATTGCTGGCCGCCGACGATGAGCGCCTGGCCGGCGACGACCGCGCCCGCGCCGCCGCGGTGAAGCAGTACGGCCTGCAGCAGGGCGTGGCCGCCCTCGCCGCCATGATCGGCGAAGGCTATCGCGGTCATTCCGAGATAATCCACCTCCGCATGGAGAAGGACAGCCTTTCTCGTTACGATGCCCTGCGCGCGATCCTCAACGAGAACATCTGCAACGATCATCCGCAGTGCCTCGCCGCCGTCATGCACCGCAATGCGAAGGCCAACGGCACCAAGCTGATCGACGCCGCCATCGCGCTGGTTGCCACCCGCGGCGCCGATGTGCAGGCCGAAGCCGCGCAGTTGGCGGAGATCGCCGACCAGCCCCGCCGCGCCGTCCCCGCGCTGAACGTGCTCACCACGCAGTCCGCGCGCATGTCCGACGGCTACGTCCGCACCTGGCTGGAAGAGTCGATGGCCATGGGCAACGTCATCCGCGCCTACAAGCTGGACGACGAAGTGCAGACCCGCATCGCCGGCTACCGCAAGATCATCGGCCAGCTCGGCGCCGCCCTCATCCGCGAGTTGGGCATGTGGGCCGAAGTCGAAGAGATTATGGCGCTGGAAAACCTGCCCGAGCCGGTTGCCGTTGCCCGCGTCATCGCAGGCAACTGGACCATCGGCCGCCAGGTCGCCCTCCGCGCCGTCCTCGCCGAATACTTCAAGCTGCCCATCGAGCAGGACGCGCCGCTGGTGGACGAGATGCTGGCCTCCAAGGCCGACGCCCTCCAGAAGCGCGCGCTGCAGTCGGTCTACGAGCGCAACGAGCTCGAGCTGCTGCCGAAGATGGATGCCTACAAGGCGGCCAACCCGAGCGCGACCGACGACGACGCCATCAAGGCCCTCGTACTCGGCGATCCGGAGAACGCGGAAGACATCAATGCCTTCATGCGCTTCGCCGCCCGCGAAGAAGCCGTCAAGGCGATCGACGCGCAAAACCCCGGCCTGCTGCTGGCCGCGCAGGTCCGCGACTGGCTGCGCAACCACTCCCGCCTGGTACTGACCACCGCCCGCCGCGAGACGCTGCTGGCCCACGATTTGAATTATCTGACCATGCACCCGCTTTACTACTACCGCGCGACGGGCGCCAACAAGCGCTTCCACCAGCTCTACACCCCGAGCCGCGTGGACCTTGGCATCCATGAGCGCGAGTCGGTGGAAAAATGGTCGCAGTGGGTGGGCGGTCTCGACCGCGAAGCCGCCCGCGTCGGCCGCCGCACCTTCGGGCTCATCAACAAGAACGTGAAGATGTTCAACACGACCGTCGAGCCGGAAGTCATCAAGACCGGTGAGAATGCCTCCCGCGTGGCGCATTTCTCCTATTCGAACGCCATGAGCCTGATGATCAACTCCATGGGCCGCGGCGACTTCGAAGACCTGGCCGACCAGATGAGCCTCCGCAAGGACCGCTTCATCAACCCCGGCGGCGAAGGCTACGGCGGCTACTGCGTGCCGAAGGACGGGCTGTTCCTCGAGTTCGTGCTCATCCTCACCCGCGCCACCAAGCTGCGCCAACTCGCCATCCCGGACGACCTGCACGAAGGCATCGTCAAGCTCTCCAAGCACCTGCTCTCCAAGCGCGTCGACTTCCAGACCGATTTCGAGTGGGAAGCCTGGGCGATGGAGCTGCTGGCGAAGCGCACCGAGCTGAAGGACTTCTTCGGCGTGCGCGCCACCGAGAACGGCCCGCTGCCCATCTTCCAGATCACCCGCATCGCGCAGGCGCTGACGAAACTCGGCCGCCCGGAGCTAACTGATCAGTTCGACGTGATGTCCAACCTGGCCGCGCGGTGGGGCATTCACAAAACCATCGTCGGCGGCGAGCAGGTGAACCGCTTCATGGCCTTCTTCAAGGTCTGGCTCACCTACCAGGCCATCGCCGACGCGAAGAAGCTCAACCCGAGCGTGCCGATCAGCGACGAGTTCATCACCGTGCTCTCCGCCGAGTATAAGCCGAACACGCAGGACGGCCGCTTCTCCGTCGGCATGCGCAAATATGAGCTCTTCGCCGGCACCGGTGAGCACCTGACCTACGCGCTGGACACCCAGGGCCAGGACATCGTGCACCTGATGTTCCGCGGCTTCGAGGACCTTTGGCAGCGCCGTGCCGACCCGCGCATGGCCGTCCGCCTGAAGCGCGTACTGCAGGATCTGCAGATTCGCGAGGATGACACCGAGAGCATCAACCGCATGCGCGAGCTCTTCCCCGGCTACGCGCCGCCCGCGGAGATCCGCATGGTGTCGCCGATGATGCTCACCACCTCCGACCTGCTGCACTACACCAGCGACACCCAGTTGGAAGCGCTGGCCATGCACGTGCAGCGCCGCCTGGTGAACGCCGGGCTGACGGAGAATGAAGTCACCGCCAACATGCTGGTTTACGGCCCGCGCCTGAAGAAGTGGACGAAGATCCGCGACATGGCGCCGGAGCAGCAGCAGACCCTCATCAAGCGCATCGGCGGCGAGATTCACGCGCTGGCCCTCTTCATCATCGGCCCCGCCGGCAACTATGAGATGTCCGTGCAGGGCGCCGACGTGGTGGACACCGGCATCCCGAACAACTCGCTGCTCGACATCCTCGCCGACCCCGTCAAGCTGCGCGAGA
>Ga0172368_10000128_pt1 | contig 100214 bp, 86 predicted proteins | sample Lak11m_FD_114540 | JGI IMG/M metagenome (GOLD analysis project Ga0172368, IMG submission 114540) | Freshwater microbial communities from Kabuno Bay, South-Kivu, Congo - kab_022012_11m | ecosystem: Environmental > Aquatic > Freshwater > Lake | place: Democratic Republic of the Congo: South-Kivu...
GATGCTTCTCCTTTAAGAACTGTCTTGGAAAGTCCCCAAGAAACAATCAGACTAAAAAGGACGCCAAGAATTGCGATTGTAACAACTGCTGCAGCAGAAGCTAAACCTGCAAGATATGCCGGTACAGTCCCGCCGATAAATATTGTCGCAATCAATATTTGTGTAGGCCATCTGCCATTGCATAATGAAAAATTGTTTGTGATGATAGCAATTAATCTTTCGCGCGGACTGTCAATAATGCGTGTTGCAATTACTCCTGCGGCATTACATCCAAAACCCATACTCATAGTTAATGCCTGTTTACCGTGTGCACCAACTCTCCTGTAAAGATTATCCATATTGAAAGCAACCCGTGGCAGATAACCGAAATCCTCAAGCAGAGTAAACATCGGAAAGAAAATTGCCATTGGAGGAAGCATTACACTTATAACCCATGCTGCCGCAAGATAAGCTCCATCAATTAATACACCGGTAATCCACCATGGTATTTGAATTGAGTTGAAAAAATCTTTCATCAGCGGATGAAGCGTATCAACTAAAAGAGAGGCAATCCAGCCGGATGGTACATTTGCGCCTACAATTGTAATCCAAAATACGACTGCAAGAAGTATAAACATGATTGGGAAACCTGTCCATTTACCTGTTACGATCCTATCTATAAATCTATCAAGATCAAACTTTGATTTTTCTCCATCTTGAATCACAACTTTACTTGAAATCTCGGAAGCATCCTTATAAATAGATTCAAGAATCGAGTCGTGAAAATTCTCTCCAATTTCCCATCTCAACTTGTTGGCAGTTAATAATATTTCATCTGTATCGTTTTTCACTTCTTTCCTTTCTCAAATTCGGTTTTGTAATTACTCACTAAAATTTTCAACAGGTCTTAAACTTCCGATTTCACCTGATCTAACCGCATCTATAACCTTTTGATCACCTTCCAACAAACGAAGTGCTATCCAACGTGTATTGGGAAGATCGGGAAACGCAAAAGAAATCTTTTTATTAAGCTGATCAACAGCACGGGAAACATTTTTTATTTCACTGCTAAGACGATGCGGTTTACAAATAAACTTTCCTGTTGCAACATCATGGATATTTTTTAACAGTTCCTGAATACCAATACCTTGTCTTGCTGCCGTTGGCACAACCGGTATTCCAAGATTTCTTGATAACAACCGATCATCCACCTTGATCTTGTGCCGGGAAGCTTCATCAATTAGATTAAGACATAAAACCGCACGGTCCGTTATTTCTAAAACTTGTAATACTAAATTCAAATTCCTTTCAAGTCTTGTTGCATCAACAACAATAATCGTAACATCGGGCTGGCCAAAGAGAATAAAATCACGCGCAATTTCTTCGTCATCACTTGTGGAAAGAAGTGAATACGTACCGGGCAGATCAACAATTTTAAATCGTTTATCCGCATATAGAAATGCACCTTCAGCACGCCCTACTGTTTTACCGGGCCAATTTCCAGTATGCTGTTTTAATCCCGTTAGATTATTAAAGACAGTGCTTTTTCCAGTATTAGGGTTTCCTGCTAATGCAACAACATAATCAAAGTTGGACATGTCAATTCCAAGTTTGACGAGATTTGCGAGGTTGTGTGCGGGGCAGGTTGCACAGTTATTGTTTTCTAAACTCATGCTACTAATTTCCTATCAACACGTTTTACATAAATTAAATCAGATTGATTTTTTCTTAAGGCTATTGTGGCACCTCTAATTTCATAACCTGTTGGGTCTCCGCTTAAACTTTTTAACTGAGCGCGAACAATGGTTCCGGGTACTATACCAAAATCCAGTAATCGTCTTCTCTGCTGACCGCGCATCGCTTTAGAAATGCCAACGACAATTGCTTCTTCATCTTGTTTCAGCGACGACAGCGTTTCAAACGATTCTTTAACGTTCTCTCTTTCTGCGATCGGATAAACTGTAATGTTAGAAGCAAGAACAGGCGCTAAGACACATTCTTCACCGTCTGCTTCAAAACTTATTCTCCCTTTCGAATTTTCCAAAAGGTAGATCTGCATACCCGGATAAAGTTTTAATGCCGATAGCTGTGCATAAACTTCTTTCGGCTCATCTTCAATATGAATTATCGTTGCAAACTTTCCGCTTTCAAGATTGTTCAATGTCATTCCCTTTCTAACCGGAATCTCCCCGTTTTCGGATGGGATCGGATCGCCGTGAGGATCAATTAATGGATTTCCTAATTGAGCAGCAAGTTTGTTTGTCTGTTCACGTGAAAGTTCATGCTCTTTTTCCTCTGCTATGACGTGCCAATCTGTTTCGCTTACACTTGTTTTTTCTGCAAGGTATTTTTCCAATAGTCTATGAACACGGATTATCCTAAGTGCATAAGATCTTCCCTCCGGAGTAAGAGTAATTTTGTTCTCAACGGAGGAGATCAAGTTCATAGCTTCAAGTATTGAAATAATATTTGCCGATCTTTCTCCGCTTATATATAAACTCCCGCTTATACTGTTAAGCGAACAATCAACACCTTTATATTCACAATCGTAAAGATGTTTAAGCGCATCTTCTATCAACTCTCGTGATCTGTCTTTTTTCCTCTTCATAAGTCTTGAAATAAGTCCGCGTTGCGGCTTGAAAAGAAAGTACAGTATTGCAAGAATTAAAACTCCGATCAGCAATGCAAAAAGTGGATTCAAATTAGTTCCTCATTTTCATTTTAACACTTTTACAAAAATTGATTTAGTGATTTTTTCACTAAGAGAATTTTTTTTATTATCTACTTTTACTACAACAGAATTATCAAATGATAATTTATCTATCACTTCCAACTTTGAATTAAGAAGCAAATTATTTTTCGTTAGATAATTCACTAGCTCGCTGTTTTGATCGTTTACGCGGACTATTTGATAAGTGCTTCCAATTTGTACTTCACTTAAAGAAATTGATTTAGGTGTTTTAGGAAACACTCCGTTCTTTTTGGGAATTGGTTCACCATGAGGATCAAAATCCGGAAAAGACAAATACTCATCAATTTTATCTATTAACGAGTCGGATGAATGGTGTTCCAATCTCTCTGCTTCGTCATGTACTTCGCTCCAGGACATTCCCAATGCTTTTATTAAAAACGATTCCCATAAACGATGCCGCCTTAAGACTCTTAAAGCAATCTTCTCGCCTTCAGCCGTTAATTCCATACCTCGATATTTTTCGTAAGAGATCAACCCTTCTTGTGAAAGTTTTTTAGCCATATCGCTAATTGCCGCATTCGAAACTGCAAGCTTATTGGCCACTTTGGAAGTACTGGCGTTCTCACCTAGATGATTATGGAGAAAAATCGCCTTGAGATAATTTTCTTTTGAAATTGTAGACATAATATTTTTTTGTTTGTAAAAAAGTTAAGCATACTTAACTTAATAATCAAGTAACCATAAATATTTATCTATATCTACATTTTTATGATGAAACCATCTATAAAGAAAAAATGTTAATAATATGCCAGTTGTATTAAAATTGCTATTTTTGAAACCAAATTTTGGAGAAATAATGTTAACAAAAGAATCGGTCTTAAATGCGTTGAGTAAAGTAAACGATCCGGATTTGCATAAAGATCTTGTTACACTAGGAATGATAAAAGAGATAAATATAAATGGAGAAAACGTTTCAGTAACAGTTGAATTGACGACACCTGCCTGTCCGCTAAAAGAAAGAATTGAACAGGATTGTGTAAACGCAATCAAAAAAGAAAATCCTTCAGCTGGAAAAATTTCCATTACTATGAACGCAAATGTTCAACATAGCAAAAATCAAAGGATGAGCGAGATTTTACCCTATGTAAAAAATACAATAGCTGTCGCAAGCGGAAAAGGCGGCGTAGGAAAAAGTACAGTAGCTGTAAATCTTGCTGTTGCTCTTGCGCTGGAAGGAGCTAAAGTTGGGTTGATTGACGCCGATATTTATGGACCTAGTATTCCAATGATGTTGGGAATAAACGGTAAACCAAAAATTTTTCAAGATACTGCCACGGCAAAAATGGTTCCTCTTGAAAATTTTGGTGTAAAAGTAATGTCTATCGGATTCTTAATCGATGAAGATGCACCGGTTATTTGGCGTGGACCAATGGCAAGCGGAGCAATAAAACAATTTATGAGTGATGTACACTGGGATGAGCTCGACTACTTGTTTTTTGATTTACCCCCTGGAACGGGTGATATTCAACTTACACTTGTACAAACCATTCCTCTCTCAGGTGCCGTTGTTGTTACTACCCCACAAGATGTTTCTATCATTGATGTAAAAAAAGCATTAAAAATGTTTCAACGCGTTAATGTACCTATACTTGGCATTGTAGAAAATATGAGTTATTTTATTACACCAGATACGGGTAAACGATATGATATTTTTGGGACCGGCGGCGGTAAAAAACTAGCCGAGGAATTATTAGTCCCATTACTTGGTTCAATTCCAATCAATCAAGAAACTCGTGAAGGCGGAGATAAAGGTAAACCGATTGTTTTTAATAAACCGGATTCCGAACAATCTAAAAAATTTCTAGAGATCAGCAGAAATATGGCCGCTGAAATTAGTAAAAATAATTACTCCTCCACTTCACCCAAAATTGAAATATCTTTGAATGATGAAAATTAAAAGGAGTTAACGATGAATGAAGTTCTTCACGAGAAAGTTGAAAAAGCGTTACAAACAATTCGTCCGTATCTAAAAGCAGACGGCGGAGATGTTGAACTTGTACAAATAACTAATGAAGGAATTGTTGAAGTTAAACTCACCGGTGCTTGTAGCGATTGCCCTATGTCTCAGATGACATTACGAGCAGGTGTTGAACGCGCCCTTATCAGAGAGGTACCCGGAATAAGAAGAGTTGAAGCTGTCAATTGACAGCTTTTTTTTCGAATAAATTAAGGACCCATTATGCGTACAAAAGTAATTGCCGGAAATTGGAAAATGAATAACGATCTTCGTGGAACTATAAGTCTAATTTCAGATCTAAAAAAAGAATTGAATGGAAAGAACTTTGAGGCTGAAGTAATCATTTGTCCACCCTTCACAAGTTTGGAAACCGCATCAACTTTATTAAAAGATTCTGTAATTAAACTTGGTGCTCAAAATATGTATTTTGAAGAAAGCGGAGCTTTCACTGGCGAAGTATCCGGTGCTATGCTTAAAAGTGTCGGATGCAAATATGTAATTCTTGGCCATTCGGAAAGGAGAACAATTTTTGCCGAAAGTGATCAAGTCATTAACAAGAAAATCAAAACAGCAATTAGGTTTGGATTAAAACCTATTTTTTGTATTGGTGAAACTTTAGAAGAAAGAGAAAAAGGAATTACATTTAACGTTGTTGAGAACCAGATTCAAAACGGATTAAAAGATTTAAGTGAAAATGATTTATCAAATTTAATAATAGCCTATGAACCTGTATGGGCAATCGGCACGGGAAGAAATGCTACTCCTCAACAGGCTCAAGAGGTCCATCAGTTTATCCGTGGATTGATTTCCAAATTATACTCATCAAATTTCGCACGACAATTAGTTATTCAATACGGCGGAAGCGTAAAAGCAGATAATTCTAAAGAACTTCTTTCCCAGCCTGATATTGACGGAGCTTTGGTTGGAGGTGCATGCTTAAAAGCAGATTCATTTATTAAAATCATTGAAGCAGCTTAAACAATCTTGATTACTTTGATTTTATTTCAAAATAGACTCAATTAGAGCCTATATTTTTATGATTTTTATTGATACCCCCCCCTTTGATTTTGTATATTTGTATGATTCTTTCGAAAAATTATTGGTAATATGACAAAAGTTCTTAATCGCCTCTTCATCCTTATTATATTGCTTCAAAACCCACTTTTAGCTCAAATTAAAGTAACATCTCTTCCTCAAAATCAAAGAGATATTTTTGATACGATCTTCTTTGATAAGAATGATTACCGAAATGTAGAACTGATTAATTCTGAGTGGAAAGTCTATCACGAAAGTGATCCCGAAAAAAAAGTTACTGTTTCTATACCAGCAATTTTTGAAGGTGAAGAATATTTAATATTTGAAAAACAAATTTCATTAACTGAAACTCAAATTCAAAGCTCACAGCTAATATTAGGATTTCTTGGAATTAATTACTCAGCAGAAATTTCAATCAACGGTTACAATATTTATAAGCACTCCGGCGGATCATATCCTTTTGAACTTGCTCTCCCAAAAGATATTTTAAAAGAGAATTCAGTTATAACAATAAAAATCAGTAACAAATTCGATTCGGAATATTCGGTTCCATCAACACAAAGATTTTTATTCTCAAGTTTAAGCGGCGGAATTATTAGGGATGTTTATCTTAAAACCGTTTCAACAATTCACATTACAAATAATTCATTTTCGTATTCGTTCGATCAGAATTTATCCAAAGCAATTTTAAATTTTACGATTGGTATCGGAAACTCCGACTTCAAAACAAATTCTCTTTCCAGTGATATAATTATCAGAATAAATTTATTCACCCCAGGTTCCACGTCAGCTCAATCAAAAGGGGATTTTGTTCAAATAATTTCTCAAGAAGATAACGAAGTTACATGCAGACTTGAAATTAACAATCCGCAATTATGGTCACCTCAAACACCGATAAATTATTTATGTGATGTAAGTTTGATACGCAATGGCCAAGTGATGGATAAGTCAATTAAACAGATTGCATTTTACCAATTAAAAAAAGAAGCAACAACATTAATACTTAACGGAAGTTCATTTTCACTTCAAGGTACGACGTATTTATTTGACGAAACATCCCTTCGCAGAATAAATGCTTACAATAAAATAAAAGACGACCTTACTTTAATTAAGAATACAGGTTTTAATGTAGTTCGTTTTTCCAAACAATTCCCCAATCCTTATGCCGTTAAACTTTGTCAAGAACTTGGATTGTTTGCAATGATTGAACTTCCAATAAATTCCGTTCCTGAAGAAATTTTATCCCATAATGATTATCGGCTAAAAGCGACACGGCTTATTAAAAATTTTCTTTCTAGTTACAGTGAGTATTCCAATACGATTATAGCCGGAGTTGGAAGTTCGTTTCTTCCAAATTCTGAGCTAAGCAGTAATTTTATTTCTAATCTATCCAATACAATAAAAGGAAAAGGATTTTTGTCTTATGCTTCTTTTATTGGAATTCAAACCGCTCAAATTCAAAATTTAGACTTTTATGGAATTGAATTATACACCCCTCAAATTGACGAGACAAAAGATCAATTACAAAAATCAATTGATGCGTTAGGTAAAAATTCAATTTTTATCAGCGAGGTATCGTATCCTAATTATAAAGGAAGTACCAGCGGATATTTAACAAAATATTCTTCAGATGCCCAAGCAAAATATTTGGGTGATATGATAGATTTATCACGCCAATTAAAATTATCCGGAATTATCATAAATAGTTTATTTGAATACAACGGTGAATACGCATCACTTTATGGTGGTTATTCAGTAAATAATACTTACAAATTTGGTTTACTAGATAAATCACGTAATCTAAATACTATTGGTTACAAAGTCCTTGCTGCAAAACTAAGCGGAAATAGTAAAGTTACAATTCCGATAGGTACCCGCAAAGATGATAACCCAATAATATTTATAATTCTGGCACTTTTGCTTTCTGTAATTATGGCTGTTCTGATCAACACAAAGAAAAAATTCCGTGAAGATTGCACTCGTGCGTTATTACGCCCGTATAATTTCTTCGCGGATGTCCGAGATCACCGGATTATATCCGGCGTTCATACTGCAATATTGATGTTAATTCAAGCCGGATCAGTATCGCTTTTGATGACAATATTATTATACTTTTATAAATCAAATTTTTTATTAGAGAAAATTGTTTTATCCTTTGGTCATCACAGCCTATTAAAATTCGTCTCTTACCTTTCTTGGAACCCGCAAGTATGTTTCGCCGTTCTTTTTATTTTAATCATAATAAAGTTTGTTCTGATTTCATTAGTGATAAAATTTGCTTCTTTTTTTATAAAGACCAGGGTAGAATTTACGAGCATATCATATACTGTTATTTGGACTTTTTTACCATTTACAATTTTACTCCCTGTTGAATTAATTCTATTCAAAGTTTTAGTAAACGGAAATTTTAGCATAGTTGTCATTATCTTTTTAATTCTTTTTATGCTATGGATACTTCAGCGGTTGCTCAAAGGCATTTATGTGATTTTTGATGTTAGACCTATGAAGGTTTATATATATAGTTTCCTCATAATTATATTAGTAGCTGGCGGGGTATTATTGAAATATCAACTGACAAATTCTACTCTCTATTACATTACTAATTCATTAAAACAATACAACTCAATGATTTTTTAGAGGCTCATTTTGTTTCTATCCAAATTAGAAATATTTGGTTTTAAATCTTTTGCAAATAAAACATTAATAAATTTCAATCGCGGCATTACAGGAATTGTCGGCCCTAATGGCTGCGGTAAAACAAACATTGTTGATGCGATCCGCTGGGTTCTTGGCGAACAAAAAACAACAACTCTCCGCAGCGACAAAATGGAAAACGTTATCTTCAATGGTACAAGAGAAAAGAAACCAATGGGTATGTCGGAGGTTTCTCTCACACTTGTAAACGATCAAGGCGTTCTTCCAACTGAATATACAGAAGTGACTATAACAAGACGGATTTTCCGTTCCGGTGAAAGCGAATATTTGCTAAATAAAAATATTTGTCGCTTAAAAGATATTACAAACCTTTTCATGGATACAGGAATGGGCACAAACGCTTATTCGGTTATTGAATTGAAAATGGTTGAAACTATTCTTAGCAGTAAAACCGAAGAACGGAGAAGAATGTTTGAAGAAGCTGCCGGAGTTAATAAATATAAATTACGCCGCCGCCTTTCTCTAAAAAAACTCGATGACGTTAAATCCGATCTTACGCGTGTTAATGATATTGTTTCTGAAGTTGAAAAAACTGTTCGATCTTTAGAGCGCCAAGCCAAACGTGCCGATCAGTATAATCAAATTCAAGTCGTACTAAGAGAGAAAGAGATTGATTTAGCCGAGCGCGAATTTTCTTCTCTGAATTCCAAATTAAGCAACTTGAAAAATGATATTTTGGAATTTACCGACAAAAAGGATCAAATTGATCTAGATATCAGAAAAATTGAAAATGAATTGATAGAGTACAGAAACAGAATTAATGCAATAGATTCCGAATTACAATTCAAGAGGGACGAACTTTCTTCTAATACGGAACAACTCCATGATACACAAAAAAATATTTCAGTTTCTGAAGAGCGATTTAAATCTCTGATCAATAACCGCGAAAGATTACAGACAGAAATTGGAGAGCTGCAGCAGTCATTTGAAGACGCTGATCAGTATATATTACGAAGTAATAACGAACTTAAATCTCATTCGGATAATTTATCGGACAAGAACAATGAAATTATTGATAATGAACAAATTATTGTTGAGAAGAAGGAATCTTTAGAAAATAAACGTGCCAATTTAAAGCAAACAAACGAAGAAAAATTCGATCTCGCTCGTGAAATATCCGACAAAGAAAATTACTCGGCAAGCGTAAAGAAGGAACTTTCAAATCATAACTTTAACATTGAAAAGCTGAATCATAAAATTCAAAGTATCACTACTACAATTGCAAAGACAGTCGGTTTTATTGAAGAGCTTAGCGCTGAAAAATCCCACGCTGAGAATAAACTTAAAGAAGCAGGTTTATTAATAGCTCATCGTGAAAAGGAAAAACAAGAACTGGAGCATGAACTAAATTCGCTAAAACAAAAAGAGATTGAAGAAAAAACCTTACTTGCAGGGCTCAAAGAAAAAATTGCTTTCTTTCAAACATTGATAGCTAATCTCGAGGGCATTTCTAAAGGCGCTAAAGTACTCTTAGAAAATAAAGAGTGGACTAAAAAGAATAAAAATATTTTTGCAGACGTAGGCAATACACAAGAGAAATACAGATTTGCTCTTGAAGCAGCATTAAAATCCGTGTTGAACAACTTGCTCGTAGATAGTTTTGATGATCTTCAGAATGCAATTGAGTACTTAAAGAAAAATGATCTGGGCAAAGCTTCTTTCTATCTGCTTCGCTCCAATAATAATTCTAAAAAATCTTTTCTTGATAGCTTTACATCATTTAATCTAAAGAGAAAAGAAAAAAGATTAATGAAAGAAGTATCATTCCTCGGTTGGGCAAAAGATTTTGTAGAAACCGAAAGTAATTGGCTTCCCTATTTTGAACAAGTCTTATCTAAAATTGCTGTTACATCAGATCTTAAATCCGCTATAGAACTGAATTCAAAATATCCGGATTTTAATTTTACAACTTTAGATGGCGATTTTGTAAAACATGATGGCGTTGTTGAAGCGGGTTCATTGCCTAAACAAGATGAAACAATTTTTGGAAGAAGACAGCTTCTTGATAATTTGATTAAAGAATATCCTAAACATGAATCTAATCTAGCAAAATTGCAGGCTTTTATTGCTGAGACCGAAGGAAAAATATCGCGGATTGATATAAAAAATCTTAGCGACAGCGAAAAACTTATTTCGAGCGATATTTCCAACATTGAAAAACAAATCTCTCAATTCGAATTCGAGAAGAATAAAGCAAACGAAGAAATCGTGTCTTCTCAAAAAGATATTCATGAACTCGCGGATAAATCAAATTTGCTTTTTGTCCAAGCCTCTGAAATTGAAAAAGAGATCAATCTTCTTCTCGGAAAAAAGATTTCAATTGATGATAATATTACAAAACAAGAAAATGAACTGAGTGATTCTGAAAATGATTTTAATCAATTTGTAGATCTTCAGAACGAAAGAAAACTTGAGCTTGAGAGATTAAAAGGACAGATCGAAAATATTCATAACGCTATTAAACGGACTGAATCAAATCAATTATCAATTACTAACGGAATTGAAAAACGCCGGGCGGAATTACAAACTAATGAAGAAGAAACCAATTCATTACAGGAAATTATTGATCAATCAAATTTATCTCTAATTCAAATTAATACTACCCGGACAACATTACTTTCCGAAGAAAAAGAAATCAACGATAAATTAAAAGTTGTTAAGGATGAAGCCGCACAATTTGAAAATCAGTTAAATGCATTAAGAAATGAACGGCAGACGGTTTCAGATCAAGTTCATTCATTCGAAATAAAAGAAAATGAATTCAGACTCCGCACCGAAAATTTGATAGAACATATTAAAGAAAACTATTCCATTGAATTAACGCTTAAACAATTTGACGATCTTGATACTTTTGATTTTGAAAGCACTACAAATGATGTTCAAACTCTAAAAGAAAAAATTAGAAACATTGGTCCGGTCAATTTGCTGGCTTACTCGGAATACGAAGAAGAGAAGAAACGTCTTGACTTTTTACATAAGCAGCGCGATGACTTGGTCAATTCTGAAAAAGATCTAATCAAAACAATAAATGAGATTAACGAAACAGCACAGCAGTTGTTTATGGATACATTTGAAAAAATCCGGCAGAATTTCGCAACAATCTTTCAAACATTATTCAATCCCGGCGATGAAGCGGATTTATATCTTGAAGAAGGTATTGATCCGTTGGAAGGAAAGATTGAGATTATGGCTAAGCCGAAAGGCAAGCGTCCGACTTCGATTGAACTTTTATCCGGAGGAGAAAAAACTTTAACGGCAACAGCTCTTCTGTTTGCAATTTATCTTGTCAAGCCAAGTCCTTTCTGTATTATGGATGAAGTTGACGCGCCTCTTGATGATGCCAATATAGACAGATTTACAAAACTTATTAAAGAATTCAGCAGAAGAACTCAATTTATTATCGTAACACACAATAAACGCACAATGGAATCATCAGAAACTATGTACGGTATTACAATGCAGGAAGAAGGAATTTCAAAATTAGTCGGTGTTAGTTTTGAAGAAATTCCTGAAAACACAGAGCAGGGATTAGTGAAAGATTAAGACTATGCACAACAATACATTTAAAATATTTGTTGATTTCGACGGTACAATTTCTCAGAAGGATATCGGTGAAATGATGTTACTTCATTTCGGCGATTCTGAAAAAGCTCTTGAGATTGCAAACGATTGGATGAATTATAACATTAAAGCAACAGATGCCTGGATTGCTTCTTGCAATACAATCAAAAAATTGGACCATGCAGAATTCGATAAATTTCTTGAGGGAATTCAAATTGATTCGGGATTTATAAAATTTGTTGATTGGTGCATGCAAAGTAATTCTGAATTAAAAATTCTGAGTGACGGATTTGATTATTACATTGATAAATTTCTTATGAGAGAAGGATTAAGCCGCATTGAAATACGTACTAATAAATTATTCTTTGGCAATGAAAATCAATTAATGCCGTTATTTCCCTACACAGATGAAGAATGTACTAAATGTGCAAACTGTAAACGCAATCATATTCTCAATTACAGCAGCGATGAAGATTATACAGTTTATGTAGGTGACGGATTTACAGATTTTTGTCCTTCACAATATTGCGATTTTATTTTTGCAAAGAATTCCCTTCTTAAATATTGTGAAGTAAATAGAATCACATATTTCCCATATTCAACTTTTCACGATGTAATTGAAAAATTAGAAGAACTAAAAAAGAAAAAACGTCTTAAGAAAAGATACCAGGCAGAACTAAAACGAAGAGAAGTTTTTATTCAAGGTTAATTAGTCATTAGAGATTGGTCATTAGTAATTAGAAATGCTAAAATTAGAAGAATTAGATATTTATAAACTTTCATTGGAGATTGCTGAAGAGATTTATTCAATAATAAATAAATGGAATTTTTTTGATAAGGATACACTTGGTAAACAATTAATTAGATCAATTGATTCTATTGGAGCTAATATTTCTGAAGGATATGGCAGATATCACTTTCAAGAGAATAAACATTTTTGTTATTTCGCAAGAGGTTCACTTTTTGAATCTAAAACATGGTTAGAAAAAGCTTCAAATAGAGATTTAATTTCATCCGAAGTTTATAATGATTTAACCAAACAAATGGATCTACTACATATCAAATTGAATGCATATATAAAATCAATCGGTAAACAAAAAGATTAATAGCTGAATAGTAATTATTAATGACTAATGACAATTAACTAATGACATTTTTATGAAATTTGCAGCAAAAATTTTTAAGTACAGAAGCTATACACCAATTCCGTTTATTTTACTAATGTTGATTTTTCAAAAAGCAACTTTTATAAGTATTCTTATTGGTTTTACTATAATACTCTTTGGCGAATTTTTCCGGTTATGGGGCGTTAGTTATGCCGGAAGTGAAACAAGAACTACTGATGGCGTTGGCGGAACATTTTTAGTTGTATCCGGCGCTTTCGCTTACGTGCGCAATCCACTTTACCTCGGCAATATGCTTATGTATTTGGGTGTTGGAATAATGTCTATGGCGTTATTTCCATATCTTCTAATTATTGCGCTTCTATTTTTTTTCTGGCAGTACACAGTAATAATTAAAGAGGAAGAAGGATTTCTTAAAATTAAGTTTGGAAATAATTACGAAAATTATTCAAAAGCCGTTCCTAAGTTAATTCCTCGTTTTAGTAAGTATAGTAATTCTGCCATAGAACAGCCTCCGTTAAATTTAGGAGCCGGCCTGCGTTCTGAAAGAAGAACTATGCAGGCAATTTTTGCGGTCTCATTTTTAGTAATAATTCGTTTTGTGTTAAGTTGAATAAAAAATTAATGATAATAGCCGGTGAAGCATCGGGTGATTTACACGGTGCTAGTCTTATTAAAGAATTACACAAGTTGGATCAGTCGCTTCAGATTTTTGGAATTGGCGGAGACAAAATGATAGCCGCCGGAATGAATGCTCAATTTCATATTAAACAAATGGCTTTCCTAGGATTTATAGAAGTGTTAAGACATCTTCCGTTTATCTCGAAAGTGAAAAAAGAATTACTGCACAAAATTGCAGAAGAAAATATTGGAACAATAGTTTTGATTGATTACCCCGGCTTTAATTTAAATATTGCAAAAAAACTGCACGAGCTTGGTAAGAAAGTAATTTATTATATATCACCTCAAGTTTGGGCTTGGGGTAAAGGCAGGATTGATAAGATCAGAGAAGTTGTTAATAAAATGATTGTTGTATTTCCTTTCGAAGAAAAGATGTACCGTAAATATAATGTTGATGTTGAATACGTTGGCCATCCTTTGGTAGAATATGTTGAGAATTACCAATTGTTAAACAAAGAAGAACTTTTTAAAAAATTAAATCTGGATAGAGACAAAGAAATATTGCTCGTTCTGCCAGGAAGCAGAAAACACGAGATTAAAAAAATATTTCCGAAGTGTATTAAAGCTGCGGTTAAACTTTCGAAAGATTTTAATTTGCAGACAGTTGTCGCTTGTTCCGAAAATATTGACGAAAGTATTTTCAAAAATTTAACTACGGAAAATAACTACAAGTTGGCAAAAGGATATACTTACGATCTGTTCAAGCATTCGCATTTTGGAATTATAAAATCCGGAACATCCACACTTGAAGCGGGATTATTCCAGCTTCCATTTATTGTGGTTTACTCTACAAATTATTTAACATATATGCTCGGCAGAATTGTTGTTCAGATAAATAATATTGCAATGGCCAACATAATTCTTGGTGAGAATGTAATAGACGAACTAATTCAGTACGATGTTAATACAGAAAATATTTATTCAAAATCCGAAGCGATATTAAAAGACAATCAAAAATATAATTTCATCAAACAGAAACTTGGTTTGATAAAAGAAAAACTCGGCGGAAGCGGAGCTTCACAAAAAGTTGCTCAAAAAATTTATGCATTATTAAATGAAGCTTAGTGATTTTCAAAGAAATGTTCTTCGATATATTGGAACTCAATTTGCAAGTAATATAATTCGCATACTAATAAAAACATTGCGAATTAAGGTTGTCAACGGCGAGACAATTTCTATGCTTGTAAGTGAGAAGAAAAATTTTGTTTCTGCTTTTTGGCATGGCAGTATGTTGATCGGCTGGTATATACACAGGAACGAAAATGTTGCGGCACTTGTTAGTCAAAGCAAAGATGGTGAAGTGCTTGCTAAAATACTTGAGAAATGGAATTATAAAGTTGTTAGAGGTTCCAGTTCGCTTGGCGGAAATGAGGCATTATCCGTTATGGTTGATTTAATCCGCGGGAATAATTCTCTTGTAATAACACCAGATGGACCGCGCGGACCTGTTTACAAAATGAAAGCCGGTGCAATTGTTTCCGCAAAAAAAACTAAAGTACCTTTATTCTTAGTTGGCATTGGTATAAAGAAAAAATTTGTTCTAAAGAGCTGGGATCATTTCGAAGTTCCAAAACCATTTTCTAAAGTTGTGGTGCTTTATTCTGATCCAGTCCTAATAGATGATAGCTCTAGTTACGAAGAAACAAATCAAAAAATAACTGAGTGCGAAGCACTCTTAAGTAAATTACAAAAGGATGCGCTGCAGTTGTGTTAAAATTTTTCAGATTAATATCATCGCCATTAGTTTTTGTTTACTCATTTATAGTTAAAATAAGAAATGCGTTCTTTGATAAAAATATTTTCAATGCTGTAAAAGTAAATGCAAAAGTAATCTCTGTCGGAAATATAACAGTCGGCGGTTCCGGTAAAACTCCTACAGTCATGATGATTGCTTCATACTTAAAATCCGTAAACAAAAAAGCCGGAGTATTAAGTCGCGGCTACGGTAGAAGCTCTCTCGGTTACATTTATGTAAGCGACGGAAATGACATTAAATCAACTGTTGATGAATGCGGCGATGAAATGTATTTCATGTCCGAGGAATTAAATGTCCCAACTGCCGTATCCGAAAGACGTGTTGACGGAACCCGTCAATTTATTGATGATTCTGGTGTTGATACGATAATCCTTGATGACGCATTTCAGCATAGGTGGATTCATCGCGACATTGATGTTGTTGTTTTTGATCAAAGTTTCCTGGAAAAAACCGGACAGATAGAACAGCGTATGCTTCCTCTTGGCTCAATGCGGGAACCTTTTGATTCCTTAGAACGTGCTGATATTATCATCATTAATAGAAAGTTCTCGGATAAGATGGAGATACCAGATAAGCTGAAGAGGTATTTCGAAAACAAAAATGTGTTTACAGGTTTTTATCAAGCCGATGGAATTTACGATGTCAAGACTCATAAATTTTTTAGTATGAATGATTTTCAAGGGCAGAAGAGTTTAGTTGTTTGCGGTGTAGCACTTCCCTATTCATTCTTAAATGCACTTGAGAAGAATAAAATTGATATTACTAATAAAATGATTTTCCCGGATCATAAAAATTATACACTTAAAGAAGTTCAGAACATTAGAAAAAAATTTTACGATACAAATTCCTATTCTGTTTTAACAACTCAAAAGGATGCTGTTAAACTGAATAAATTTTCTAAAGATTTAGATGATATAGATATTTTCTATTTGAAGATCGGACTAAAACTTGATGAACAAAAAAAATTTAATGAACTAATTATTAAAACGATGAACAAAACAATATAAAAGAAAACTATTATTGGAGGAATGATCAATGGCTCAAGCAACACAAAAATATGTTTATTATTTCGGCGGCAAACGTGCTGAAGGTAAAGCAGATATGAAAGAACTTCTTGGCGGCAAAGGTGCAAACTTGGCGGAAATGGTTAACATAGGTTTACCGGTTCCGGCCGGCTTCACTATTACCACCGAAGTATGTACTGCATACTATAAGAACAATAAAAAATATCCTAAAGAACTTGATAAGCAAGTTAAAACGGCCCTTGCAAAAGTTGAAAAAGAAATGGGCGCAAAGTTTGGAGACAAAATAAATCCGTTGCTTGTTTCGGTTCGCTCAGGGGCGCGTGCATCTATGCCGGGTATGATGGAAACTATATTAAATGTTGGATTGAACAATGAAACACGCGAAGCTTTAATAGCAAAAACAAATAATCCCCGTTTCGTTTATGATTCACACCGTCGTTTAATTCAAATGTATTCTGATGTAGTAATGGAAAAGGCTGCCGGTATTGAACCTGCAGAAGGTAAAGGTGTACGTCAGCAATTGGAAAAAGAATTGCACAATATGAAAGAAGCCCGCGGTGCAAAAAGTGATACCGATTTAACATCTGATGATTTAAAAGAATTAATCGAAATTTACAAAGCAAAAGTTCTTGAAGTTCTTGGCAAACCATTTCCCGAAAATCCAATGGACCAATTGTGGGGTGCTGTCTCCGCAGTATTTCAAAGTTGGATGGGCAAACGTGCAATATCTTACAGAAGAATAGAAAATATTCCCGATGAATGGGGCACTGCAGTAAATGTTCAATCAATGGTATTCGGAAATATGGGTGATACATCTGCAACTGGTGTTGCATTTACACGCAATCCTGCAACCGGAGAAAATTATTTTTATGGTGAATGGCTGCCGAATGCACAGGGTGAAGATGTAGTTGCCGGTATTAGAACTCCTAATCCAATTAATGAAATTGGTAAGAGCGAGCACACTGAACATCTTCCATCACTTGAAACAGCAATGATTCCTGCATACAAACAGCTTCATGCAATTCAACGCACACTTGAAAAACATTATCATGATATGCTTGATATCGAATTTACAATCCAAGAGACAAGACTTTATATGCTTCAGTGCCGTGTTGGAAAAAGAAACGGACCGGCCGCTGTAAGAATGGCTGTTGATATGTACAAAGAAAAATTAATTACTAAAGAAGAAGCTGTTATGCGGGTTCAACCTTCGCAATTAGATGAACTTCTTCACCCGATTATAGATCCAAAAGCAGAAATTTCTTCAAACGTTATTGTAAAAGGATTACCTGCAGGACCCGGGGGTGCATCAGGACAAGTTGTTTTCTCAGCAAACGATGCTGTAGCCTGGGCAAAAGAAGGCAAGAGAGTAATTCTAGTCCGTGAAGAAACAAATCCGGAAGACATTGAAGGAATGCGTGCTGCACAAGCAATACTCACGGGGCGCGGTGGAATGACATCACACGCAGCCCTTGTTGCAAGAGGCTGGGGTAAATGTTGTATCGTAGGCGCCGGCTCGGTTAAAATAAATTATAATGAAAAATATTTTACTGTTGGAAATTATACTGTGCGTGAAGGCGATTGGCTTACTCTAAACGGTTCAAAAGGAACTGTTTATCTTGGGGAATTGCCAATGATCAAAGCTGCAGAAGAAAATCCCGACTTCCAGGCATTTATGAAAATTTGCGATGCTGTGAGAAAATTAAAAGTTAGAACAAATGCCGATACGCCGGAGGATGCAGCACGTGCACGTGCTTTTGGCGCAGAGGGTATCGGGTTGTTTAGAACCGAACACATGTTTTATGGAAAAAATTCTGAAGAGCCGTTATTCAAACTTCGTAAAATGATCCACTCAAATACAGAAGCCGAAAGAAGAGGAGCTTTGAATGAATTATTTCCTCATGTTAAACACGATGTAAAAGGAACTATGGAAGCAATGGATGGATACCCTGTAACATTTAGAACTCTTGATCCGCCGCTTCATGAATTTGTTCCTACACGACAAGATGAGAGGGAAAAACTTGCAAAGAGCCTGGGTATCTCTTCTCAAGAATTAAACAAGCGCGCCGATTCATTACATGAAAACAATCCGATGATGGGACACCGCGGTGTCCGGCTTGGAATTACCTACCCTGAAATTACAGAGATGCAAGTACGAGCAATCTTTGAGGCAACTGCAGAATTAATGCAAGAAGGTAAAAAACCATTTCCTGAAATAATGATTCCTGTAACTTGTCATGTTAATGAAATCAAACATCAATACCAGATTATAACAAAAGTTCACCAGGAAGTATGTGATAAATTCGGTTTAAAGAAAATTCCACATCTAACCGGAACAATGATAGAAATTCCACGTGCTTGTTTAACAGCAAACAAGATTGCCGAGGTTGCTCAATTTTTCTCATTCGGTACCAATGATCTAACTCAAATGGGATTTGGTTTCTCGCGTGATGATATCGGCGGATTCTTACCTGAATATCTCGATAAGAAAATTCTTCCTGAAGATCCGTTCCAATCTATAGATCAAGAAGCAATCGGCAGTTTAATGAAAATTGCAGTTGAAGGCGGACGTTCTACCCGTCCCGATCTTAAGATCGGTATCTGCGGCGAGCATGGCGGCGAACCAAAATCAGTTGAGTTCTGTCATAAGATTGGATTGAATTATGTAAGCTGTTCACCATTCAGAGTACCTATTGCAAGACTTGCAGCAGCTCATGCGGTTGTAAAAGAATCTAAAGATGTAAAACAAACTGTTAAGAAAACAGTAGTAAAAAAATCAAAGAAGAAAAAATAAATTGTCATTCTGAATCCGATGCCGAGATTAATCGAGGCATCGGGTGAAGAATCTCAAAGTTCATATGTTGAGACTCTTCCCCATGAATCGGGTCAGAGCAAAAAAGAGGAGAATAAATGAAGTTATCAGATTTCAAGTACAACTTGCCGAAAACTGCGATCGCAAAGCATCCAGCTAACCCACGCGATAAAGCAAGCATGATGGTTCTTAACCGCGCGACCGGTGAAATTGAACATCACAAATTTTCAGAACTTGTTAACTATATTCAGAAAGGTGATGTAGTTGTTGTTAATCAAACTAAAGTTATGCAAGCCCGTTTGTTCGGTAAAAAAGAACGCACGAATGCAAAGATCGAAGTCTTCGTACTTAGAGAATTGAACAAGGAAGAAAATATTTGGGACGTTATTGTTGATCCGGCACGAAAAGTTAGAATTGGAAATAGAATTTATTTTAACGATAAACTTTGGTGTGAAGTAATTGATAATACAACATCTCGCGGAAGAACAGTTCGCTTTAACGAAGACGCAGGAGATATTTTTAAGGCGATCGAAAAAATTGGCCACACCCCTCTACCTCCTTACATCAAACGCGATGCAGTTCCATCAGATAAAGAGCACTATCAGACAATCTTTGCTCAAACGGATGGATCTGTAGCCGCACCAACAGCAGGACTTCATTTCACACCTGCTCTTGTCAAGAAAGTTGAAAAGATTGGTGCAAGGGTTGTTCCAGTTATTCTTCATATCGGCCTCGGTACTTTCCGCCCCGTTGAAGTAGAAGATCTGACAAAACATAGAATGGATTCCGAATATTTTGAAATTCCGGAAGAGACAACAAAAATTATTAATAAAGCTCTTGAGGATAGGAAAAATGTTTTTGTGGTTGGAACAAGTACCTGTAGGGCACTTGAAAGCAGTGTTACAGCAGACGGATTTGCAAAACCGAATTCCGGATGGACCGATAAATTTATTTTTCCGCCTTACGATTTTAGAGTAACAAAAAAGTTAGTAACAAATTTTCATCAGCCTGAATCAACTTTAATGATGCTTGCTGCTGCATTTGCCGGTTATGATTTCATAATGAAAGCTTATAAGAAAGCATTAAAAGACGGCTATCGCTTTTTAAGTTACGGCGATGCAATGTTAATTGTATAATGAAAGTATTTGCAATAATTCCATCTGGAGGCTCAGGATCGCGGATGAATAATCCACTTCCCAAGCAGTATATCCGTATTAACGGAAAAGAAATTATTGCTTACACTTTGGAGGTTTTTCAAAAATGCGATTCGATTGATGAAATAATTATATCAGTTAACAAAAATTATTCCGACCTTCTTCAAACAATAAAAAATAATTATTCATTTTCTAAGATTTCAAAAATTGTAGAAGGTGGAGAAGAACGGCAGCATTCGGTTTTCAATGCATTAAGATCTATCAACGCTAAGAACGATGATTTAATTGTCGTACATGATGCCGTTCGTCCGCTGCTATCTATAGGTATCTTAATAAACGCGATAGAAACTGCAAAAAGATCAGGAAGCGCAGTCGTTGCTGTAAAAGCAAAAGATACTTTGATTAATGGAACGGATTCAGTTCTTTCATATATAGATAGGCAGGATGTTTATTATGCACAAACACCGCAAGTATTCAGATATAAAATTTTATTGGAAGCCATGAATCAAGCTGAAAAGGAAAATTTTATAGGGACAGACGAATCCATGCTTGTTCATCGAGCAAAATACAAAGTAAACATTGTGAGTGGCACTTCCTTTAACTTTAAGATAACAAATGAAGAAGACTTGTTAATTTTTGAAAAAATAGCTCAAAAGGGTTGAATGGAATCCCCCTTGTATATAAAATACTTTTTCTCTAATTTTAGCCCAAAATTTAGGAACATCGAATGTTGAATTTAGCTTTTGTTGTAATCCTTTCTTACTTAGTGGGTTCTGTCCCGACCAGTATTATTGTAAGTAAACTGGTTCGTGGAATAGATATAAGAGAACACGGCAGTGGTAATGCCGGCGGGTCAAATGTTTTTAGAGTATTAGGCTGGAAATATGGTATTCTTGTAATTTTATTGGATGCTCTTAAAGGAGCTCTTGCCGTAATTATTGTGGCCCGTTTTTATTTAGATAGTTTTCCTTTTAAGAATATAACCCCATTTGATGATTTTACACTTGCTCAAATTATTTGCGGTGTAAGCGCTGTAATCGGGCATATATGGACTGTCTTTGCGGGATTCCGTGGTGGAAAAGGTATTGCTACCGGATTAGGTGTTTTAATAATGTTAGTTACAATTGATATGGCTCTTGCACTTGGAGTATTTTTTATAGTTGTGGCCGTATCCCGATACATCTCTTTGGGTTCTTTGGCTGCTGCAGTTGCCGTTCCATTAATACTTGTTGTAAGAGAAAATATTTTTGGTGCTGATATACCGGGTTACAATACTATTCTTCCATTCTGTATTATGCTTGCCCTATTAGTAATTTATACTCATAGAAAAAATATTGACCGCCTTATTAACGGCAGGGAAAGTAAAATTTCGTTCGTAAAAAAAAATCAAAGTAAATGAGAATCTCTGTTCTCGGAGCCGGTGGCTGGGGAACAACCTTAGCTATTCTTTTACATAACAACGGGCATGAAGTTACCCTTTGGGAATATAAACGCAGTTACGCAAAGATTCTTAATCGTTCGCGCGAAAATAAAAACCTCCTTCCCGGTATAAAAATTCCAAAAGAAATTAATATTACTCACTCACTTGAAGAAAGCTGTACCAGTAAACACATAATTGTGCTTGCTGTTCCTTCACAATTTATCCGGAGCGTTTTACACAACATCAAACAATTTAATTTTTCCGATACAACTTTTGTTAGTGTTGCCAAAGGAATTGAAAAAGATACTTTACTTACCGTTTCACAAATTGTTAAAGATGAACTTAAAAATATTTCTCACTCTCAAATTGGAGTCATTTCAGGTCCGAGTCATGCAGAAGAAGTTGCAAGGAAGATTCCGACTGCTGTTGTTGCCGGATCAAGAGATTATACAACTGCAAAACAAATTCAGACGGCATTTATAACTTCCTACTTCCGCGTTTACTCGTCCACCGATTTACTTGGTGTTGAATACGGGGGTGCTTTAAAGAATGTAATTGCAATTGGTGCAGGAATAATTGACGGAGCTAAGTTTGGTGATAACACTAAAGCTGCAATAATGACCCGCGGTATCGCAGAGATTTCCAGACTTGGGATTGCTTTAGGAGCGAGACCGGAAACATTTTCGGGTTTATCGGGTATGGGCGATCTTATTGTTACATGCATGAGTAAACATAGCCGTAATCGTTATGTTGGAGAACAGATCGGTCGCGGTAAAAAATTGAATGACGTTTTAAAAAAGATGACAATGGTTGCAGAAGGAGTTGAAACTTGCCGCTCCGTTCATCAGCTTTCAGCAAAACATAAAATAGAAACACCTATTGCAAATGCAGTATATAAAATTCTGTTTGAAGACCGTGATGCTACAAAGGTAACGTACGAATTAATGACCCGCGATATGAAAGCCGAAGACGAGTAAATTACTACTCACCTTCCGTTTTTTTATTTATATTTCCTACAATTCATAACGAAATCATTTAATTCATGCCCCAAAAAGTTTTTACATCCGTTCAATACTTAAAATCTGTCGGACCGAAACGGGCTGAATCATTTGCAAAAATTGGTATTAATACAATTCAAGATCTGCTTTTCTACTTTCCTTTCCGTTACCTTGATCGCTCTACGATTTTAAACTGCATTAAAGTAGTTCAGCATGTTATAGAAGGTTATCAAGGAGAAGTTACAATCATCGGCCAAGTTGTTGATTCCGAGGTTCATTACTACCACAAAAAACAAATTTTCAAAGTACAGTTAAAGGATACTTCCGGATTTTTTGAATGTGTCTGGTTTCAAGGTGCAAAATATTTCAAGGATGTTTTTAAGACCGGCGATTACTTTGCTATTTCTGCAAAACCGGTTTTAACAAAATATGGTCATCTTCAATTTGTTCATCCGGATTTTGACCGACTAGCAGAAAAAGAATCAAAAGATTTTATGAACACAGGAAAGATCATTCCTTTTTATAGAATGGCAAAAGAACTGCGCGAAACTAATCTGGGAGATCTAAGTTTGCGCAGAATAATTCATCAAGCAGTTGAAACATTTTCCGGAGATTTAGCAGAGACACTTCCTGATTATTTAATTAAAGAAAAAAATCTTCTCGCTCTAACCGAGACAGTCCGCAACATGCATTTCCCGAAAGATTACCCTTCTTTAGAAACCGCAAAGTACCGGCTAGAGTTTGAAGAGCTATTTTATTTTGAATGTCTTGTAGCATTGAGAAAGAAATTTTATAGTGAAAAGAGAAAAAGTTTTTCTTTTAAGGTACAGGCAAATCCTTTGAAAAGTTTTTTAAAGTCATTGCCTTTTACTCTAACCGCTTCACAGTTAAAAGTTTTAAGTGAGATAAGAAAAGACCTTGAAAGCGACAAACCAATGAACCGATTATTACAAGGAGATGTTGGCAGCGGCAAAACTATTGTTGCTTTGATCAGTATGCTGATCGTAGTCGAGAACGGTTACCAGGCTGTTCTTATGGCTCCAACAGAAATTTTAGCGGATCAGCATTTTAAAAGAATCACAGAACTAATGAAGCCATTCGGATTTATTGTTGACGAATTGATCGGAGGACAGAAAAAGTCCGAGCGGGAAAAAGTTTTACGAAAAATCCGGGAAGGAAAAACAAATATAATTATCGGAACTCATGCACTGATCGAGGAGAATGTTAAATTTAATAAACTAGGTTTTGTTGTAATAGATGAGCAGCACCGTTTTGGAGTTATGCAGAGATCAACTTTAGTACAGAAAGGGTTTCAATCCGATGTTTTAATAATGACAGCTACACCTATCCCGCGTACCTTATCTATGACAATTTACGGCGATCTTGACATTTCTATTATTGATGAGATGCCTTTGAATAGAAAGCCGATTAAAACATATTTACGTGGTGAGAGCAAGCTACCTGATATTTATGATTTTATTAAAACAAAAGCTAAAAATGGTTATCAAACATTTTTAGTCTATCCACTTGTTGAGGAATCTGAAAAGATAGAGTTGAAAGCCGCACAAACTTATTTTAACGAACTTAGTACAAATCAATTAAAAGATTTGAGATTATGCTTAATCCACGGACGAATGAACTGGCAAGAGAAAGAAAAGATAATGTTCGAGTTCGCAGCTAAGAAATATGATGTGCTGGTTTCGACCACGGTAATTGAGGTCGGGATTGATATACCCGACGCAAATATAATTGTAATAAATGATGCATTCAGATTCGGTTTATCACAGCTTCATCAATTACGCGGAAGAGTTGGAAGAAGCGACAAACAAGCTTACTGTTTGCTTGTTGCTAAAGATGAACTTGCCGTTAGGTCAAATCAATTCAATTTCAATTTCGATTATTTATCACCGGAACAAATTGAAAGGAATAAATCAATCATACGTTTGAACTCAATGGTTAAACACTCAAGCGGGTTTGATCTTGCTGAGATAGATCTAAAATTACGCGGGCCCGGAAATATTTTTGGTACACAGCAAAGCGGTTTGCCGGAATTAAAATATGCTGATGTTATTGAAGACATAAAAATTTTAAGCGACGCAAGGGAAACTGCTTTTAATATTATAGAGAGTGACGGCAACCTCTCCGGCCGAAATAATTCTATCATCAAAAAGACTCTCACCGAAAATTATTCCGTCCACATTCACTTCGCGCGGACGGCTTAACCGCCTCCGTCATAAAAAAATTTTTCTCCGGACGCTCAAGTCAGAAATATTTTTTTACCACTACATTAGTCGTGCCAAAAATTTTTTTTTCGAAAAATTTTTCGAACAATTTCTTGCAAAAAATTTTTAAATGGTTATATTTCAATCAGAAAAAATTAAGGAAATGTTATTAGTTCCTATCTACCAAATAAAAAATTAAAAATTGCTCTGACATATAACGTAAAACCGGAAGAAAAAAATTTTTCCGACCGAATACCTCTCACCCAAAACTCAAAATCATCAATTTCTTACAACGAAACCTACGCCGAGTGGGATACTATCGAGACAATTAATGCTCTAAAAGATTCTTTGGAACAGTTTCATGACGTAACTTTGATCGAAGCGGATGAAAATGCATTCGAGAAATTTAAAAAGTTACGACCCGATTTGGTTTTTAATGTAGCCGAGTGTGCAAACGGTATAAGTCGTGAAGCTCAGATACCTGCCATGCTTGACATGCTGCAAATTCCTTACACCGGTTCCGATCCATTAACGTTAGCTACATGCCTGGATAAAGCCAGGACGAAAGAAGTTTTATCATATCACAACATTCCAACTGCAAAATTCCTTCTTGTTGAGTCAATTTCCGATTTACAAAACTTTGATCTGCGTTTTCCGGTAATTGTTAAACCGGTGGCGGAAGGTTCCGGCAAAGGTATTTTCAATTCTTCACTGTTAAACAATTTGGATAAGCTCAAAGAGAATTTGACTGACAGTCTTAAGACTTATAATCAGCCGTTCCTTGTTGAGGAATTTTTACCGGGTCGTGAGTTTACCGTTGCTATTATTGGCAATGGTAAGGATACCGAAGTTTTACCTATTGTAGAGATAAATTTAAGCGAGTTGCCGAAGGAATTGGCTCCGATATACTCGTACGAAGCAAAGTGGGTGGTTGATACACGTGATAACCCGCTGAATATCTTTTCATGCCCGGCCAAAATAGATACAGAACTTCAGAAAAAAATTACAAACATAGCTTTGAAAACTTATAAAGTATTACGGTGCCGTGATTGGAGTAGAATTGATATCCGCCTTGATGTGAAAGGTGAACCGAATATAATTGAAATCAACCCATTGCCGGGAATTCTTCCCGACCCGAAAGACAATTCGTGCTTTCCTAAAGCTGCAAGAACCGGCGGTATGTCTTATGAAGAAATGATAAACAAAGTTTTATTCACCGCAGCAAGAAGATACAGCTTAGTATGAATTTCGAACAAAAAATATTGATCTGTTATAACGAACCGACCAGATACTATGACAATTATCTTGGTAAAAATATATCCGACTCAAAAGATAATGTTGATCTTTCCGAAAGAGAATTTCTAAAACAGATTACTTTGATCAAGAAATCCCTATCCAAAAAATATATAAGCGTTGAGACTCTTGCTGTTAACAGCGATATAAAAAGTGCGATCAAAAAAATATTAAATTATTCTCCCGATGCAATTTTTAACTTTGTTGAATCTGTAGAGGGCAATACAAACCTGGAAAGTTACATCGCGGGACTTTTTGATATTCTTGGAATACCATACACAGGCAACGGAGCAATCGCTCTTGGCAATTGTCTGATCAAATCCAGAACAAAACAGATTCTTCAATCGCATGGTATAAGAACTCCTAAACATTTAATTACAGAAGTGAATGAAATTCCGGATAAGGATAAATTTTCTTTAAGATTTCCGGTAATACTAAAACTTGCGCGCGAAGATGCAAGCATAGGCATTTCAGAATTTTCAGTAGTGCAGAATTTTGATGCTTTGTTGGAAAGATTAAATTATCTCTACTCTTCATTCAACCAGGAAGTTTTACTTGAAGAATACATAGAGGGCCGCGAATTAAATGTTGCAATTCTTGGTGATAAGGTTCTTCCAATCTCCGAAATCCGTTTTGATGGTCTTCCCGATGATCTTCCTAAAATAGTTACTTATGAAGCCAAGTGGTCGCCGGAGAGCACTTACTTCAAACATACAACTCCAAAGTGTCCAACAGATTTGGACGAGAACATAAAATTAAAAGTTGAAAAAATGGCACGTGAAGCATTCGAAGCACTAGAATGCAGAGATTATGCCCGCGTTGATATTAGATTAAACCAAAGAAATGTTCCTTACGTTATTGAAGTTAATCCTAATCCGGATATTTCTCCTGATACAGGATTTATCCGTGCAGCAGCGGCAGCAGGAATTAGTTATGATCAATTGCTCTATACACTTTCAAAGTTCGCATTGAAGAGAATAGCTTATGATACGCAAGCTGCAAGCTAACGATAGGGAACAATTAGTCTCTATCATTAATAAAACAGATAATTTTAGTAATGAAGAGAAGAAAGTTGCTGTTGAATTAATTGATGAAGCGATTGGAAATCCGAATCATGAATATTACAACGTCTTTATTTATGAAAATGATGGAAAGATTGCCGGTTATCATTGTACAGGTAAGAGAGCGTTAACAGATGGTGTGTTTGATCTGTTCTGGATTGTTGTAGATAATAACGGTCAGAATAAAGGAATAGGAAAACAATTGTTAGATCATGCTGAAAATTTTGTAAAAGAAAATAAAGGAAGATGGATTCTTGCCGAAACGTCTTCCAAAGATGTTTACAATGCTACAAGAAATTTTTATATGAGGAATAATTACTCGATAGTCTCCCAAATAAAAGATTTTTACACAATCAACGATAACTTGATTGTATTTGGTAAATACATAAAAACATAAAAAGGAATAATATAAAGGGTAACTATCATGGAACTCTGGCAGCAAATGGTTAGAGACAGTGTTCACTCTGTTGATCAACTTGTGGAAAAATTTGGGATTGACAGAACAGTAGCAGAAGGTTTAGATGAATTTTTTCAAGCCCGTATAAATCCATACTATCTTAGCCTAATCCGATATCCGGGTGATCCGATCTGGAGGCAATGCGTACCGGATAAAGCAGAATTGGATGATCTGGATGGATTTGAAGATCCGCTTCAAGAAGATAGAATGAGCCCCGTTCCTAATATTACGCATAGATATCCCGATCGGGCATTATTCCTAACAACAAGCCAATGCGGAATGTATTGCCGTTTCTGTACAAGAAAAAGAAAAGTAGGTAACTCAGATAAAATTTCGATGAAAGAACTTGAATCGGCGTTTAAGTATCTCGAAAAGCATACTGAAATCCGCGATGTAATTATGTCCGGCGGCGATCCGTTAATGCTTACTGATGTCATGTTGGAAAAAATCCTAAAGAGATTAAGACAAATACCGCATATAGAAATAATCCGTATAGGTTCAAAAATGCCGTGCGTTCTTCCGCACCGCATTACTCCTAAATTGGTTGAGATGATCAAAAAGTATCACCCGATTTATGTTAACACGCACTTCAATCATCCATGGGAAATTACTCCTGAAAGCACCAAAGCTTGCGAGATGCTTGCCAATGCAGGAATACCCGTAAGTAACCAGGCTGTGCTAATGAGAGGCGTAAATGATGATTCTGAAGTAATGAGAGAGCTCTTTACAAAACTTCTCAAAATAAGAGTTAGACCTTACTATCTATATATGGCTGATGAAACACGCGGAGCTAATCATTTTAGAACTTCACTGGAAACCGGTCTGGAGATTATGCAGAAACTACGCGGTTATACAAGCGGACTGGCAATACCTCATTTTGTTATTGATGCACCTGGTGGCGGTGGTAAGATACCGATTCTTCCACAATACGTTTTGCACCGCGATGAAGATAGAGTTGTAATGAAAAATTATAAAGGTGAGATTTTTGTATACCGTGAAGCCCACAACGGTGAAGTTAAACCTGATTTGAAAATTCCAATTGAATTAGTTGATAAGAAAAACGGTAACGGCTCAAACGGAAATGGTTCTAACGGTTCCAATGGAAATGGATCATCTAAAAAGCCAAGAAACTATAAAGAGAAGGTTGAAGTTACCGAAGTAGCTACAAGTAATAATTAGTTCTATAATATATTGAACAAACAAAAACCCGCATCAAGCGGGTTTTTTGTTCTTAATCCTGCACTATGCAATATTTTTTATTGAACAACTATCTTTACCAAATCTAACTCTAAAGTTTCTTTAGGCGCTTCAACAATCCTTCCAATCTCCTTATCATTTCTACTAAAAATAAAAGTCGGGACAAATTTGATATCCAGTTTTTCAACAAGTCCGCCAGGCGCTGTTTTATTTCTATCAACACAAATTAAAGTAGTATTTTGCGTGTCGTAACCGGCTTTATCTAGTACTTTATAAAATCTCGGTACTTCCCTTCTGCTGTCGCTGCACCAAGTACCCATTACAATTGTAATTTTTACATCTTGAAGTTTTTTTGAGAATCTTATTACTGCTGTAGAATCGGCCGGGTAATATTCATATTCTGAATTAAACCACCAAGAAAAATTTGAATCAGCAAATGCAGTTCGATCGCAAAGACCAATTAGCATCGGCTTACCGGATTTTTCATCCGTAACAAATTTGTATTTATCTTGACCGTTAATTACAGCAGATAGTACTAACAGAAAAAGAATAAGCTTTTTCATTACAGCCTCTATTTAGAATTATTCGATTTACGAACGTCGAGTCCCCAATACAATTTATTGCGTAGGATTTCAAAATAGTTTGTACGGTTGGAATGAATTAATCTAACCGGTTGTTTATTTTTTTCAATTGTAAGCTGCGCAGGGGAACTAAAAAAATTAACACGTTGTCCGTCACTGCTGACTTGAATTTTTTCTGATGGAGAGTTGATCATCACTGTTATTTTTTGTCCGCTAGAAATTACTAACGGCCGCATAGTAAGCGTATGGGGAGCAATCGGGCTAAGTGTTATCACATCTGCTTTCGGATTTACAATCGGGCCGCCTGTTGACAAAGAATAACCCGTAGAGCCAGTTGGTGTTGCAATTATTAAACCATCTGCAGAAAAAGTAGAAACGTAATCATCATCAACTTTAATCGTCAGCTCAATCATTTTGGGCCAAGGACCTTTATCAATAACTATATCATTAATCGCATATAATTCATTATTATTTCCGTTACTGCTTCCAACTAACGCCATTCTTTCTTCAATTGTATAATTTTTAGTTTTTATATCGTGAAGAAGTTCAGTAAAACTTGTAAGATCAAACTCGGCAAGGAATCCGAGTTTTCCAAAATTAACCCCAATGATTGGAGTACTTGAGTTTCTAACTTCAAATGCGGTATTCAACATTGTCCCATCACCACCAATTGAAATCACCATATCACAATTATTACTCAGATCAACCGGAGATTTAAACTTGGCTGTACAGTCAAATTCATTTTTAAATTTTAGAAGTGACTGGCACAAAATAAAATTGAACTCGTTTTGCTGAAGTTGTACAATAATTTTTTTTACTATATCAAGAATATCGCTTTTCGAAATATTCGGAATTATTCCTATCGTCATTTTGATCTTTCTCTATTCAATTCCCAAAGTTTACAATACTTTGTAAATACATAAGAAGATGAGAACGCAGCCAGTATCAATCCGTGAAGTCCGTCTAAAAATCCTAATCGAAAGATATACATTTTGCAAAAAAGAAAAATCGGACGGAGTAGAATGTCTATCACTGTCGCTTTTTTACCTTTTTCGAATAGTTCTTTAGCTGCAAGTGAAGTATATGTATTATACTTGATAAAATAATGTTCTATTGATGGGCCCGTATAATGATTAAGATCATTTTTAAGTTTACCAACGGTTCCTTCCACTTTTAAATGCTCGTGTACCTCTTTTTCGTTAAACGATATTTGTTGCTTATTAAAGAGTCTGGTAACACGTGCCGGATACCAGCCGCTATATTTAATCCACTTGCCGAGGAAAAATGCTCTGCGTGCTACATCATAAGCATCATACCTTTTTAAGGATTGTTTGAATTGTTTCAGTTCCTCTGCGAGTCCTGGGGTAATTTCTTCATCGGCATCTATCCAAAGTACCCAATCATATTTTGTTTTAGACAAAGCATAAATTTTAGTTTGAGCAAATCCCTTCCATTCTACAATTTCGCAATTAACATTTTGGAATGTTGAGACAATCTGTACTGTTTTATCAATTGTTCTTGAGTCAACAATAACAACTATATCATCAACAACATTTATCTGGCTTTTAATGCAACGATGAATATTGGTTTCTTCATCGCGAGCAATTATTATTGATGATATTTTAATGCGTTCATCCATCTTAATTTTAATTTGTCTTTGTGTCTTGAAGATATGATTTATAAAATGCAATATTCAAACCAAGAGTAATCCAAACCATAGTTATAATTTCTTGATCGCCAAAATTCCACTCTCCAAGTCCGGAAAATAGAAATCCAACAAAAGCTGCCGTTGCACCTAACGCATAAGAAGATACAAACGGAATATCTTTCAAAGTTTTATATATTTTTAGGTGCAACTGAAATATCTTGAACAGCATAAACATAACTACAGCAAAACCAACTACTCCTAGTATAACTAATAGATGAACAAAATTGTTGTGCATATGTCCAAAATTTTCTTTGAGATATTTGTCCTTATATTGAGAATATAAGTTGCCAAGATCAATATCTCCCACACCAAATAAAGGATGATCGGCTAAAATTTTGAATCCCGTCCGCCAAATATTCATTCGTTCAATGTTGGTCTCATGATACGGATCATAAATGGATGCGAGACGATTCCTTTTATTAAATGCAGTATAAAATTTATCCCCGGATTTAATAAAATCAAAAGGTGAATAACCAAGCGGGGTTATTTGCTTAAACTTACCAATATGTGAGGAATCAATATCGGCCTCCAATATTTTTCCATCAAGAGTACAAGCAAAAATGTTTTTATTGTTAAAGACCAATTGAATTGCACCGATTAGTTCCTGACTAACAACTTTCCTCAATTTATTATTTGATATAATAAACTGTACAAATTCTTTACCGCCTTGAAAAAATAAATGATCATTATTGAGCCAAACTAATCCGTAAATAGATTTTGTATCAAATGAATCTACTGCCGTTACAGGCAATCCATCCATGCACGTATAGAGTTTAAGTTTATGGTCATCGGGCGTGAATGAAATAAATCGGGTAGAATTCCCATCAAAACTTTCTATACCATTTAATTTCTTAAAAGTAATTTTTTCTGCAAGATTTAAAGGATTCTGAAATATTGTAAGTCCACTGTCTTTATCCGCAATATAAAATTTACCTTGTAATACTTTAAAAAAAGTTGTCTTGCCTGGTGATGTAAAAATTTTATCCGAATGAAACTCACCATTTTTTCCCCTATTTAGTAATAGAATTCTCGTATCTGCTAAATAGGCTAAGTAGTAATTATCTCTCCATTTTTTTACTTGGGTAACGGGAGATGGTGTTTCAATTTTTTGGACCACTTTACCATCTTTATATGCAACTACACCTCTTTCATAATCAGCGATTAAGAGAGTATCTCCTTCACATATAACTCTAGTTGCCCGTCCTTCAGTTTTAATCGCATTGGTTTGAACAAATTGATTGTCCTTTATAACATATTCATATACTTTGCTTTCACTCTTGAAAAAGAATAATGCAACAAGTAAAACTAAAATTAAAGGTGCCAGAATTAACCATTTACGTTTCAAGATAACTATCATTAAGATACCGGCTACCCCGCCTAGCCAGGCTGCACGAGTATAACTTGCAAATAGACCAATTGCCGCAATGCCAAAAGCAAGCAGATAAAAAAGCCGGATTGTGATCTTTGTTTTTTCATTTAGAAGAAACGCAAAGAAAAAAATCATTGTAAAGCTCATCAATCCGCCGGCAGTCATAACATATTGGAATGGTGAGGGACCTTTTAATTCTATACTGTATAACTGCGCTATGAAGTGTTCATAAGCAAATACTATGTACAACAGCATAGTAATTAGAGCAGCACCTATGTAGAACTTGAAAATTAGTTTTGCTTTATCAGAATCGTTTGCTACTGCAACTATCGTATAAACAATAGGGAGAAGAATTAGTCTCTTAAAAAATAATTTAAACGCATAACCTTGATCAACAGAAAAGATCGCCGAGATCAATTCTGCCGATAGAAAAAGAATAAATGCTATTTCCAATCCATTCTTTTCGAATCTATTATCTTTTTTTATTACCAATAGATATGTTAAAATGATAAGCGGAAAGAAGTAGCCAATCTGATTTATGAAGATTGAGTTAGTAAGACTAACGGCAAAAAGTAAAATTAATCCAAAAATAATTTTATCAACCGTTTTAACTCCAGTAAAGTACTTTGTAATCATCTAATCTCTGAATTGTAATTCATATAATTTTTTATAAATGCCGTTTTCTTGAGAAAGCAGTTGTTCATGCTTTCCATCCTGAACAATTTTACCGCGGTCGAGAACAATTATTCTGTCTGCGTTTCTAATTGTGCTTAGACGATGTGCTATAACAAATGTCGTGCGGTCATGCATTAATCTTTCTATAGCTTCTTGAACCAATACTTCCGATTCATTATCAAGTGATGATGTAGCTTCATCAAATATCATTATTGGGGGATTTTTTAATAAAGCACGGGCAATGGAAATCCTCTGACGCTGACCACCGGAAAGTTTTGTACCCTTTTCCCCGATTATAGTATTGTAACCATTCGGCAGTTCAAGAATAAAATTGTGAGCGTTTGCGGCTTTCGCTGCCGAAACTAATCTTTCCTCAGAGCAATCAACCAATCCGTAAGCTATATTATTACGTGCTGATTCATTAAAGAGAACAGTCTCTTGAGTAACAATTCCCATAAGTTTACGCAGATCTTCAATGCGAATAGAACGAATATCCAGTCCATCTAAAAAAATATTCCCATCTGTTGGATCAAAAAAACGGGGAAGTAAGTCCGCAAGTGTTGTTTTACCAGCGCCGCTACTGCCTACAATTGCTAGTACTTTTCCTTTTTTAACTTGCAGATTTATTTTATCCAGAACCAGTTCTTCAGAATCATCATAATGGAAGGATACATTTTGGAATTCGATCATATCCTTAAAATCGGTAACAAATACGGGTGATTCAATATTTCTTATTCTCGGTTCCGTATCCAGAATTTCAAAAACCCTTTCTGCAGCAGCGCTGGATTCCTGAATTCTATTATTAACTCCGCTTAATTCTTTTATCGGCGGCATCATTTGAAAAATGGCAAGTAGAAATACAATAAACTCGCTTGCATTTAAAGTTTTATTAACAAGAACTAGTTCGCCGCCGTAATATATCATTGCAGCACCTACTACAACGCTTAAAAATTCTGTAAGCGGTGAGGCCATGTTTCTAACACGCGCCATTTTTAAAACTAATTTGAAAAAGCTTTGTGTTTGAGTTTTGAATTTATTGTTTTCATAATTTTCCATTCCAAAAGCTTTTACAATCTTTACACCGGTTATAGTCTCGTGTAATGTTGTAGTTATATTCGCCATCTTTTCTTGAAGCTGTCCGCTTTGTTTTCTAAGTATTAGACCGATCCAGCTAATTATTCCAATAGTAGGAGGCAAAACTAAAAGAGAAAAAAGTGTTAGCCGCCAGCTTATGGACAATGCTAATCCGATAAAGAATAAAATTGTTAATGGTTCACGAATCATATTTAAGAAAACGGCAGAGACACTCGACTGAACTACGTTAACATCATTAGTTATTCTGGAAATTAAGTTTCCTGTTTTTTCATTTTTGAAATAGCTCATGGGCAATTTATGTAAATGAACATAAGATTGATTTCTTAGATCGCGGATCATTCCCTGTTCTACATAAGCAAGAAAGTAAGCTTGTAAGTATCCGAAAATATTTTTTAGAAAAAATGCGAGTAAAATTAAAATACAAATTCGAAGAAGAATTTCTTTTTCAGTCCCGCTAAAAACAAAATTTTTGAATGCGTTTGAAATTTCCGTCCCAAGGTTTGAAAACCAATTACCAATCGGACTATCTACCGTCTGACTAATAGTTTTAGATTCTACCGGTAAAGCTCCTTTCTCCTGGAAAAGTGTATTGAGTAAAGGAATCAGCATATAAACAGAAATAGTATTAAGAAGAGCATATAGAATTGAAAAAATTACGGACGCTGATAAATGTTTCCGGTAAGGTTTTATATAAGTAAGAACTCTTTTGTAGGTGGTCATTTAATTCTCACATTGGAAGATTATTTAAGCCGCATCCGCCATAAACCGAAATAGTATTCAATAATTTGTCCCGGGTATAATCATAAACCGCTATTTGGGCTATATCTTTTAAGCGCTCATCAAAAAATAATAACTTTCCATGAACTAATACATTTTCGAATTGAAATCCGGAAAAAATTCTTACGATTTTCATTTTTACGGCATCTATTATTATTAATTCCCCCGTTTTTTCGGCTTTTATTCCCTTAGAATCAGTAGTCGTATTGTCAGTAATTATGAAAAGGAAGTTTCCATCTTTCGACCATCTTGCATCGTTAATATTTTTTTTCGTTATAATTATTAATTCTTCGGAACGTTGTTTGAAATTCTTCAAGTAAATATTCGATTCATTATCCGATCGAACATTTCTAAATTGGAAATTTTTGTTTGGTGATAAATAGACCGGGTTTCGTTTAGGTACAGCAGGAAATCCATGTTGGAGTAAATCATATTTTCTATTTTGAATAAAACCAAGTTTGCCATTTATATCAAACGGATAAATATTTTGTAATACAATTTTAGAATTGATTGTATCTAATTTTGTGAAATTAACTTTAAAAGTATCGTTTGATTCCCAATATGTATAAAGCTGCACGCCATCTCCAGGTTCTGCAAGTTCGTCCGACTGTTCATTGGCTCGATTCAAAAAATAAATTCTTGCTTCGTGAATATACGGGAAACTACTTTCCCTTCCGTAATTAAATGCAGTGGTTATAAATGCGCTTTCTTTATTCGGCGAGTAATTTAGGGAGATCACTTTCCTTTGCCATTTACTCCACTCTATCGAACTTTGTTTTGTCAATAAATTGTAGCTGTAAACTGAAGGTCTTCCCAGATACTTAGCGACAAATAATACATTTGTAAAAATATCATCTACAGGCTTTCCGTTGCGTACTATTTTATAATCTTTAATTAATGAGTTAGAATAAAAATCAAAAGCATTTTCACCGGCTTCAAATGAAGAAACGAATTCGCCTAACAATAAATGATATTTATTCTTATTGGATTCCTCAATTCTTAATGTAGAATTTAATTTGTTCTCTAATATGGATTTTATCTTGCCGGCTTCTTCCTGAGTCTTGAACTCACCGAGCGAGATTGAATATATAATTCTATTGTTCTTGTCAATATCATAGTTAGATTTGGTGCATCCGGTTATCATGAGTGACAAAAAAAGAAATGAGACTAATATTTGAAATCGTTTCATGTCCATGATTTAAAGATAAGAGATACGGATTCAAAATTAACCGCGCGGATGATGGTCTTTATGAACTTGTTTTATATAATTCCGGTCAACATGCGTGTAGATCTGAGTAGTGGAAATATCGGCATGCCCCAACATTTCCTGAACGGCTCTAAGATCGGCACCCCCCTCCAAAAGATGTGTAGCAAAAGAATGCCTGAAAATATGAGGGTGGATTTCTTTTTTAATGCCTGCTTCTTTGGCATAATGATCAAATATTTTCCAGATCCACATTCGCGAAAGTTTAGTACCTCGCTTATTAAGAAAAACAATATTCTGACTCCTAGTTTTTTTTTCTAAAAACGGTCTGGAACGGGTTAGATATTCTTTTATCCATTTAACAGCACTGCTGCCTATTGGAACGACCCTTTCTTTTGAACCTTTGCCTAACACTCTTATTACTTCATCATCAAAAAAAAGATCGTTTATTTTTAGGTTGATAAGCTCAGATACACGCAAACCGGACGAATAAAAGGTTTCGAGAATTGCTTTATCACGCAAGCCAGTTACATCATCTGTTCCGGGGGCATTTAATATCATTTCTATTTCCGGCAGGGTTAATACTGTCGGCAGTTTACGTCCTTTTTTAACCGGGGATAGTTTATCAGTAGGATTCTTTTCGATATAACTATTATTCTCCAAGAATCTGAAAAACCCTTTAATAGATGACATATAACGAGCAGAAGTTGCGCTGTCTATCTCTGACTTCCGCTGATGATCAAAAAATTTTGTTATTAGGTCCGATGTGACTTCACTAAAATCTTTTATGCGGGATTTATTTAGGAACGTTATAAATTTTTGAAGATCGTTTTTATAAGAGTTTGCAGTATTCTCGGAAAGATTTTTTTCATAACGAAGAATGGTTAAATACTCTTTTAGAAATTCTTCCATAGTTTTTATTCTTCGCTCTTAGTGTTTTCCAGTTCCTCTTGTTTTGGATATCGTATTCTCTTATGCTGATGACCGACAAGAATGCTCAAGAACGATTCTTTAATTTGTTTTACATTCTTAAATGTAAGCGGGGCTTCATCAAGCTGACCGTCATCAATCCTGCTGTTGATCAAATTGTTAATTACATTCTCAATTTTTTGAGTATCGGCTTCACTCAAAGAACGTATTGTTGATTCACAAGCATCGGCAAGCATAACAATTGCTGTTTCTTTTGTATTAGGTTTTGGTCCCGGGTAACGGTAATCATTCAAATCAACTTTGCCCTCTCCATACAATTCTTTTGCTTTTTCATAGAAATAAGATATTGTCATTGTACCATGATGCATTGGAATAAAATCTATTATCTCTTTCGGAAGAGAATAAGTTTGACCTAATTCAATTCCTTTTCTAACATGATCTAAAATAAGCTTAACACTTCTTTCAGGAGACAAATACTCATGAATATTTTTTGAATCTATTTGATTTTCTACAAAGCTTTCAGGATCAACAGTTTTGCCTATATCATGATAATAAGCCCCTACACGCGCAAGCGTAGAATTAGCTCCGATAGCTTCAGCTGTTGTTTCAACCAGAGTGCCCATAGTAATAGAATGATTGAAAGTACCGGGCGCACTTTTTGCTAATTCCCGTAATAATGGTTGATTAAAGTCCGTTAACTCAAGCAGGGTTAAATCGGTAGTGATCTTAAATATCCGTTCTACAAAAATTATAAGACCATAAGTTAAAACAGGACTTATCAAAGCATTAGAAACCGCAAAGGCAAAGCTCGACAGCAACTGATTAAAGGAATCAAATCTTTCAAAGCCAAAGGCAACAATACTTAACGCATAACCGATGAAGATATAAAAAAATGAACGGAAGATTTGAGTTCGATTCTTAATATCACGCACAGTAAAAGCGGCTAGCCCGCCTGCAATTATATTAGTCAGTGCAAATGCATAATCGTTTCCCCGCAGACCACCAACTATTAAAGAAGTAATTACTGTTCCATAAAATCCTACACGTGAATCAAAAATAATTGTTAACAACATTGATGCAACCGGAACAAGAACCAGGTATTCTACCGGCGAAGGAATATCAAGTTTATAAACAAGAAAAGTTAAAAAGCTTATGAACAGAATAATACAGGCGATGAGAATAATTTTAAAGTTATCGTTTAAAATTCTTCTTCTGAAAAGAACGATATAAATGATGAACGGTAATAATACAATAAGAATATGTAAAAACTTTCCAAAATTTTGAGAGAGACTTCCCCAAAATCCGGTCCCCTGCCCTTTTGCAATTTTATATGAATCTATTGTTAATTTTATATTCGGTGTTATGCGGTCATGTTTTGAAACTATTCGTTCATTTTCATTTACTATACCCACATTTGGAGGAACTTTATCTTTTGCATTTTGAACGGCCAAATTTGTTAATTGTCTGCTAAAGACCAAGTTGGGTTTAATAAAATTAGCTATGTATTCTTCCAAAGCAACATTTAATTCAGTATTACTTCCAACGTTTCCATTGAGATAGAATTGAATAAAATCATTTACTGATTTACGATCTAAATAATTAGTCTTGGGAAAAGCGTTCTCAAATTTACCGTCTCTTAATGCAATACTGTCCCGTGGAATATCTTGATAGCTAAGGCTAAGCAATCCGCGTTGATAAATTTTCTTTATTATTTGTGAAGTAACGTTAAAGACTTGTGTAATTGAAAGGATTCTGGCTCCGGCAAAGGATTTTTGCTTGTGAACAAATTTAAAAAGTATCGTATAAGATTCATCACTAAGTAATTTACCGGTATTGCGAGCATAGTTATTTTTCAACAATGCCGATGCAAGCATTGAATTTGTATCCTTTAGTGAATCCAAATAAAATTTTTCTAAGCTGGCATCTCTAAGGAATATTGGCAGGATCGTTTTAGCGGCTTGAGTTTTTTCATTCTCGTAAGTCTTCGGATCTTTAAGTATTTCAAAAGTAATTGATGAAATAATATCTTCATGAATCCAAACAGAACCAACCGTTACTTCAGATTCAATTGATTCACCTTGGGGAAACATCAATACAATTAAAAAAGTAGTTAGGATAATTATCGCAAATTTAATCCGCAAACTCGATCTTAGTTTTTCACTCATTTTAGTATTAATCATTTCATTTTTTTGCTTGAAGAAGTATTTTCAAAAATTCAGCAACACTATCTTCATTACTTAATCTCTTACTTACAATATCAATCATTTATTTAAATTGAGAAATATCAATTTCCTAGATCGTGTGTTTCAAAGGGTATTAGTAATTATACTAATCGTTAATTACAACTGCCACAGTGTAAAAATAACGATTTCATAGATAATTGAGGTAAATTCTTGTGATGATTTTTTTAATCATTTTCACCACTTATTCTGCAGAGGGTATTTTTAGAATGATTTAAGAAGAGTAATTCTTTATAAATTCTCTAATTCTTTTATTGCTTCATTTACAGTATTACAAACGTGAAGAACTCTATTAAGCTGAGAAATTTCAATAAGAGTCTTAACATTCTTTGTTGGTGAAGCAATGCGGATATGTCCTTCGTTTGACTGAAGAATTCTGAAAGCAAGTAGAATGGCGCTTAATCCTGAGCTATCGCAATAATCAACTTCGGAAAGATCAATAATAAGTTTTTTTACATCTTCAGTGTGAAGAAGAATGGTAAATTCACCTTTTACAAATCCGGCAATTGAAGCATCAAAACGCTTTTCATTTAACTTGAAAATTGCGCTATCGCCTATTTTTTTTAATTCGTAATTAAAATTCTCGCTCATTTTCCTCTACTATAAATTATAATTTTCTACCACTAATCTACAAATTCGGTTAAATAATCCCAACGTTTTTAATTAGAACATTTGCAGGTAATTTAAAAAGCTGCTATATGAAGTCTCAGAATCACCTTGTTTATCAACTATTTGAAGGTTGTAATAGTTCTCGGAAAATTCCTTTACAAAACTAATACGGATTTTTGACTTTACAATATTAGAAATTGCACTGAAAAAAATGTCTTCAGTGCGGTTCAGATCAATGACTACATCAAATTCCTTTGTGTTTAATCTTGCAACAAGATTTTTATCGGGTAAAAAGAATCTTGAAACCTGGTGCGGAAGAAAAGAAATAAACTTGTATTTCTCTTTATCAGGAATCAAATTGTATTTATGTTCCGGTAAAAACAATGTTATCACTTTGTTCTGCTTTTGATAATATTTTAATATTTCAAGCGTATGATAAAAATCGTTGTCAACACTCGGCATCACAATAAAAAAATCCCTTGCACTACTTATGACGTTGTTGTATACAAGTTGTTCTATATTTTTGTGTAAATATTTTCTTCTTAGAACAAAACGGCCAATCTTTCTTTTTAATCCTTCAAACATATTTCATTCTTTTATCATTTCTAAAAATTGTTCTTCCGAAAGTATTTTAATTCCTAGTTTTTGTGCTTTATCCAGCTTTGAACCTGCACTTTCTCCAACAATTACATAATTGGTATTTTTACTTACTGAAGATACTACAGAACCGCCATGATTTTGTATCTTTTCTTTTGCTTCCTCGCGTGACATAGTAGATAATGTTCCCGTTAAAACAAAGGACTTACCATTCAAACGATCTGATTCTTTAACTTTTTCTTTTGATGCGAGTACTAATCCCGATTTTTTTAATTTATCAATTACTTTACGATTTTGAGCATTTTTAAAAAATCTGATGACACTTTCACTTATACTTGGCCCGATTTCATGGACTGTTTCAATCTCTTCTTTCGTTGCATTCATCAATTTTTCGATAGATAGAAAATGTTCTGCTATTTTATTTGCAGCACCGGAACCGACATATCTAATTCCTATTGCAAATAGGACTTTTTCAAATGGTCTTTGTTTACTTATTTCAATTGCATTTAAAAGATTATCAATACTTTTTTCACCAAGTCGTTCAATTCCTATCAACTCTTCCCTTTTCTCCTTGAGCAAATAAATATCCGAGTAATCTTTTAAGTAACCTAAATCCACAAATAAATTTATTAATGCTTCGCCTAATCCTTCTATGTCCATAGCACCACGTGCAGCAAAATGAGCAATTCTCCCTTTTACCTGAGCAGGGCATAAATTGTTTTCACAATAAACGGCAACTTCTTCTTCGGGCTTAAATAATGTAAATCCGCATACGGGGCATTTCAAAGGAATTTTAACTTCAACAGAACTTTTTAATCGTTTAGAAAGATCAACAGAAACTACTTTTGGAATTACATCTCCGCCTTTTTCTATAACAACCCAATCGCCCTCACGAATATCCTTACGTTTTATTTCATCAATATTGTGAAGAGTTGCACGACTAATTGTAGAGCCTGAAAGCAAAACAGGATCTAATTCGGCTACGGGTGTTAATGTTCCGGTTCTTCCAACTTGCCACGTGATTTTATTTAATTTAGTATTTGCTTGCTTGGCCTTGAATTTAAACGCAACCGCCCATCTTGGAGATTTAGAAATGCTGCCAAGAATTTTTTGTTGCTGTAATGAATTTACTTTTATTACTACTCCGTCAATTTCGTAGGGTAATTCCGATCTTTTATTTTCCCAATTCTTGCAAAAAATTAAAACCTCGGATAAATCCTTACATAATTCGAATTTATTATTTACTCTGAAACCAAGTTCCTGAAGAAGCTTTAAATTTTCATATTGAGTTTTCATCCCTTCATTTTCAGAAAAGAAATAATATAAAAATATTTGAAGCGGCCGCTTAGCAACAATCTTGGGATCTTGTAATTTCAATGTGCCGGCAGACGAATTACGGGGATTAGCAAATGTTTTTTCACCGTTCATCTCACGTTCTTCGTTCAATCTATTAAATGCTTCAACCTCCATATAAACTTCCCCTCGAACTTCAAATTCTGTTAGTTTCATTTTTAGTGAGGGCGGTTTTTTAATTGTTAAAGGCACAGCACGGATTGTCTTAACATTATTAGTAACCTCTTCGCCAATTGTGCCGTCACCGCGGGTAGCAGCAACATTTAATTTACCATTTACATAACGTAAACTAATTGAAAGACCGTCAATTTTAAGCTCACATACATACTCTGGTTTTTCACCTTTAGGTAAACTTTCGCGCACTCTTCTATCAAAATCATATAATTCTTCTTCACTATATGTATTAGACAGACTCAACATCGGAATTTTATGCTTAACAGGTTTAAACTCTTTGGTTAGATCTGATCCTACTCTCTGTGTAGGAGAATCGGGTGTGATGAATTGGGGATTATCCTTTTCGAGCCGGATTAATTCATTAATGAGTTGATCATATTCAAAATCGGTAATTAACGGTTGAGCAAGAACATGGTAGTTATAATCATGTTCTCTAATAAGCTCGCGAAGTTCTTCAATTCTTTGTCGGGGATTTTTTTTCATTCTTCGATTGTGGAGCTATTGTATAGTAGCGGATATTATCGGGAGTAATAAAAAGATTTCTTATTTCTCCCGGTTTGCCAATGTTTTCAATTTCCTTATTATTAAAAAATATTTTTACTAAGCCGGCATTACCAACACTTACACTAAAACTTTTTGTTGAAGAAAAATCTAATCTTGTGTTTGCTTGAACAATATTCTGATGAACGGTTTTTCCATCTGTAGTAACTTTAACCCAAACACGCGCAGTTGCTAATACAGATAGACGTAAACTATCCGTTGCAACAGCTTGTTTTTCTATAACATCGGAGGTTTGTGAAGTCGTTTGATTTTGTGACGATTTATCCATTTCAAATCGTTGGGCGTTTTCTGCACTAGTTCCCTGGTCAAATTTTTCTTGAATAATTTCGGGGGACGAATTTGAGAAAAAAGCAAAGTAAATGACAATTAGTGCAACAAATAATACAGAACCGCCAATAATATAATTCAGTTTTAAACTCTTAGCTATTTTTTCCGGTTCAACGGTTGTAGGTTGAAGTACTTCTGCAGAATCGAATTTCTTTGTCTCAGGTGTCACTTGTGGTTCAACCGGATCTTCTTTAATCACGGGTTCCAATTGTGTTTGCGGTTTTTCTTCAGGTTTTCCTAATCTAGCAATATCAAATTTTTGCAAGATTTCTTTTGAATTTAGATCAATTGTTGATGCAAATTCCTTAATGAAAGCGCGGATATAAATTTCAGGAAGAATATCAAAGTTTGCATCTTCAATCGCTTGAAGAAATTTAGGATCAATCTTTGTTTTTGCTGATACTTGAGATAAAGATATTTCTTTAACTTCGCGGGCAGCTTTTAATTCATCAGCAAATTTTTTTAAGGCTTCCATTGCCATTGAGTTAGCTTAATTCTTAATAACTCTTTTCTAATTTTGCCGCAAATGAACCGTCAAGTCCGTGTAAATGGGGTAAAGTTCTAACGCAGCCATTTTCATCTATTAGTTCAACCGATAGCGCATTACCAGGATTAATCAATTTAAAATTAGGAAAATCTGCCAAGAATTTTTTTATGATTTCAAAATTCTCTTCGGGTTCAATAGTACATGTGCTATACACCATGTAACCGCCCTTTCTTAATAACGATGCACCCTTTTTCAGTAACTCATATTGAATATTAACAATTTTTCTGATATCCCCCAAGTCTCTTTTCCACTTTAGATCGGGTTTTTTCGTTAATGTCCCCAATCCGGAACAAGGTGCATCAACCAATACTCTATCAAATCCGTCTTCGTCTTCATATTCATTAGCGTCAACTGTAATTGTTTTTACATTAGTCACTTTAAGTCTATTTAAATTCTTCTGTAGTATTTTAAGTCTGCTTTCAAATCTGTCTAAGGCAATAATTTCTCCTGAGTTTTGCATTACATCTGCGATGAACGCTGTTTTACCACCCGGAGCGGCACATAAATCCAAAACTCTCATACCTGGTTTTACATCTAATAGTTTAACAGGTAGACCGGTACTTTCATCTTGAACCGTAAAGTAACCTTTATGAAAATATTCCCAATCGGTAATATTTGAAAGTGCACTTAACTTAATAAATTCAGACAAAAATTTTCCATTTGTAAATTTTAATTCAACGCTGTTAAGTAAAGAACTCATTTCTTCATAATTAGAAACTAATCCGTTAACACGAATAGTCAATAAAGGTTTATTGTTATCCGAAATTAACAATTTCTCTGTTTCATCTTTTCCATATCTGTTGATCCATCTTTTGACCATCCAACTAGGATGAGAGTAATAAGCGCTGAAGTATGCAATTATATCTTCATTAGGATCAGGATAACGAATTGCATCTTTACTTCGAATAATATTTCTTAACACAGCATTAGTTAAATCAGCTGGTTTTTGACCTTGAAGTTTTTTTACAAAATCTACTGCTTCGTTAACTGCTGCATAGTCGGGTACTTTATCAAGAAATAAAATTTGATACAAAGCAACACGCATTGCGTTCTTAACGTTTGGAATGCATTTTGAGAATTGTCCCTTGTAAAATCCATTAAGTACCCAATCAATTCTACCAAGCCAGCGAGTAACACCATGAACAATTTCGAAGAGTAATGATTTATCAAGACCTGAGAGGTTGGAATTTTTTATTTCTATATCTAGGAGTTTATCAAGGTATGCATCTGTTCTATCAATGCGGTTGAGTATTTTTACAGCATGTCCTCTAACGCCTTGATAAAGATTGAGTTCAAATGATTCTGTATTCTGTTCCATATCAAACAATAATTTTAGGTGCTTGTAAATTAATTAATCTAAAATTGAAAACGGGAAGGGTATTTAAAAAGCAAAAGGGCTGATAATACAGCCCTCTGACTGAAAGCTGAAAAATTTATGCTTCTTTCAAACCATATTTTTTCTTGAATCTTTCTACTCGTCCGGTTGAATCTACAATTTTTTGTTTACCGGTAAAGAAAGGATGACAATTCGAACAAAGCTCAATCTTAATACTGCTAACAGTTGAACGTGTTACAAATGTATTTCCGCAAACACATGTAACTTCGCATCTCTTATAATTTGGATGAATACCTTTTTTCATTTACTACAACTTCCTTGATTATTTTGGGCACAAATTTAGCTATGCCGGGGCTAAAAAACAAACAGCTGATGCTTTGATTAAGCTTATTTTTGAACCTTTTTTAATGAATCGGCTTTCAATTGTGCTTTTTTGATTGAGTCAACAACAGCACGATACCGATCTAACGTTTTTTTGTCAGGCTTTTCTGAAACAACAAACCCATCATATGGTGAAGGTTCTTCACCGTTGTTCACAATATTCCCTCTGTTTGTATTACTTTGATTCTTATTAGATCCTGAAATATAGTCATCAAGTTTGATTGATCTTGAATCATTTAGCGGAGAAAGTGCACGAGGCCTTGCCGTGGTATTATTCGATCCCAACAGTGATGTTGAGTTAGATTGTAATTTGGTGTCTGAAGGAACAGATTGTTGACTGTTCAATTTATTCTTCTCTGATAATGAATTATTAACTGCGGATTGGTCATTCTGCAGTTTGGTCTGTTGTAATAACTGATTATTATTTTCCTGTGATGACGGAAGAAAAATAAAAAAGAGTATAATTACCGAAACAACTGCAGCCGAAGGTGCGAGAAATTTTATCCAATTAAACTGAGGTTCTCTTTCATTAACTGTACCGAAATTCTTATTTTGAATACGCGTGGACAGATTGTACTCAAAATTATCCGGTGCCTTAATCTTAGGTAAGTCTTTGAGATCTTTTAACATTTTTGAAAATTTGTTTTCTTCTTCATTGTAGATTTTTTTCATAAGCTACTCTCTGTAGATATGTTTCAAAAGTTTTTGTAATTGTGCTCTTCCGCGATTTATTCTTGATTTAACAGTGCCTATCGCAAGTCCTGTAATTTCTGATATCTCTTCGTAAGAAAGATCTTGTATATCTCTTAAGATTACAACCTCACGATAAACAGGTTTAACTTTCAATAAAGCATTCTGAATAATCTCATTGCGTATTTCACCATCTGCTGCTTTATCCGGAGCTAAAAACATTTTGTCTTCAATCTGAGGAGATCTTTCATCATCACCATTATCTATCGAAAAAATAATTCTTCGTCGTCTCCGCTTCAATTCATTCTTTGCAAGATTACCGGCGATTGTATATATCCAAGTAGAAAATTTTGCAAAAGAACGATATGAATCTTTATTCAAATAAAACTTTATCATTGTATCTTGAACAACATCTGTACAAATATCGCGATCACCAACAAATCGGTAAACAAAATTCATTAAAGGGTCCTTGTAACGCTTAACTAAAATGTCGTACGCTTCAGGAGTGTTATTATCCTGATACTCTTTAATTAATTCTTCATCCGAAAATTCTGTCAGGAGCTTATTCAACGAAAATTATACCCTTTTTTAATAAAAATGTTTCAAAATTTTAGATTTTTATTTTAGCTAACCAATAAAAAAAATGCAATAAATTGATTAGGAAACAATAGTTGATGTCACTTCCTCACCTAAAATTTCACCAATTAACATTAATAAAACAGTGCGATTGTCCGAAGCGGTCGTTTTTACAGCTAAATCTGCATTAAATAAAGCTCTGGAAGCATTAAGAAGTCGCTCATCAGACATAAGATATTTTGCTTTTTTACAATTAAAATAATACCCCCAGCTAACACCAACCAGTTTAACCGCTTCATTATCGCTGACTTTTGATCTAACTAGATCAGTAATTTGAGCTACTGTAAGAACGAATTTTGCCAGCATGTTTATTATAAAAACTATTTCAACTCCGGCATCCAATAAATTGTAAGCAACTTCTATAGCCCTCGATTTATCACCTTTTCCAATCGAATCTTGTAAATCAAATATTGAAAATTCTTTTGTTGGAGAGGAAATTTTTTTGATATCTTCGTACGTAATTTCATTCTTGCCGTTCAAGTAATCAATTATTTTGGGGAATTGCATTTCAAGAAGCGATTTATCTTCGCCGACAATTTCGATCAGAGCCCTTGCATTATCTTGTGAAAAATTTACTCCAAGTTTCTTGTTCTTTTTCACAACCCAATCTACTAATTCTTCACCAGTAGCAACGCGTGCTTCAAAGAGTTCTTTTTTCTCCAATAATTTTGAGTATGGTTCTTTTGAAATGTCCGAAATTTTTCCGGATTGAATAACAATAAGTACAGTGGATTCCGACGGATTTTTAACATATGCGGTAAGTTCTTTTTTATCAGCAACTTTCTCAAAGTTTTTTAGAATAATTAACTTCTTACCTCCGCCAAAGGGAAATGAATATGCAAGATCTAAAACTTGTGTAAGACTTACATTCTTTTCAGCTGAAATGGTCTCTCTATCAAAATCCGAGAGGAGAAGCGGTGTTACAGCTTTTTCTAATGTCTCAACTGCAAGATCTAATGTATATTGATCTTCTCCGCATAATAAATAAACCGGAAGAAGATTCTCCTTAGAAAGAAATTTTGCAATTTCAGTTATTGAGGGTAATTCTTTTTTTGCCATAGATATTTAAAAAATGTGTTTTTCAATCGTAACATTTTTCATAAAAACATCTTTTATCGGTTTATCACCACGGCCGGTTTGGACATTACTAATTTGATAAACAATATCCATCCCGTTTGTAACTTTACCAAAAATTGTGTGTTTCCTATCGAGCCATAAAGTTGGAGCTACTGTAATAAAGAATTGGCTTCTGTTTGTATTTGGACCCGCATTTGCCATTGATAGAATTCCAGGCGTATTGTGATGCAAACTACTAACAAACTCATCTTCAAAATCTTTACCGTATATACTTTTTCCACCCATACCGGTACCGGTTGAATCCCCGGTTTGAATCATAAAATCTTTTATTACCCGGTGAAAAATTACGCCGTTATAATATCCTTCCAGTGCTAAACCAACAAAATTTTTAACTGTTTTAGGAACTTCTTTTGCATATAACTCGATTTCAATTTTTCCAAGACTGGTTTCGATTTTTGCAACAAGCTGCTCATTATCTTTAAGATTCATTAATGTATCCAAAGTGACTCCTTTATTATATTCATTATTAAGAATAATAGTTTTATAATTTCTCTGACACGAAAAAAATAAGTGCGTTATTAAAACAGCTAAAATTATCTTACGCAAAATTATTCTCTAATCCTTAAGGTTGTAAAATACCTTTACTCAATAACAACAATATTATTATCCCTACAATTATTCGGTATATTATAAAAACAAAAGTAGAATTCTTTTTTAAATATCGAAGTAAAAATTCGATTGAAATATAACCAACCAGGGCAGAAAAAATTGTAGCCACAATAAGATTAATCATTTCCGCAGAATGAATGTATTTGAGAGATTGGTAAAACTCCAACAATCCGCTGGCAGCGACCGCGGGAATGCTCATCAAAAAAGAGAATCGCGCAGCAGTTTCTCTTTTCAAGCCAAGAAATAATCCGGCTGTAATCGTTGTTCCGGAACGTGACGATCCCGGTATTAATGCAAAAGATTGGGCTATCCCAATTATTAAGGCATCGTACCATTTAATATCTTTTGCCTCACGGTTAAACTTTCCAAATTTTTCCGCAACAGTAAGAATTATTGCAAGAATAATTAAACTTGCTGCTATTACATATAAATTTTTCGTCAATACCCCTTCAATGATATCCTTGAATCCTAAACCAATTACAGCTACAGGAATTGTTGCTATAACTAAAAACCATCCCATTTTAGAATTAATTGTTTGTTTACTAAAACTTTTTCTGCTAAAAATATTATCGCTTAAAAAATCCTTTACAATAAGCAATAAATCGTTCCTGAAAAAGATTAAAACTGCTATCAAAGTACCGAGTTGTATAACTGCAATAAATGCTGTCCAATGTTCGGGATGATCTGATGAAATAATATTCATCAACTTTCCCGTAATTGTTAGGTGACCTGTACTGCTAATCGGAAGGAATTCTGTAATTCCTTGTATGATTCCAAGAATTATAGCTTCAATTATATTCAATTTAATCCTTTACAATGTTAGAGTGATTCCTAAATAAATTCCGATCGAAATAGAATTCAAGTTTAATTTCTCACCGGAAGCATTATTTATAAGCGACTTGTTTCCATTTGATAACTTTCCGGGCAGATCATATCTAAGATCGACTCCGATCAACGCATAAAAATCTTTGCTGAGTAATGTGTTTCCAATTGCCCGCATTAAAAATCCTACACCGGAAGCATTATAATTTGTACTTGTAAATACTTTTTCGCTAAGTGCAACATATCTGTAACCAAGTCCGCCGCCAAATTTGAATTGATAACCGTTCCCTGGAATAACATAATAAGCTATAACACTTGGACGATGCTGATTATAAGATATTTCATAAACACCTCCGTTTCCAATAGGAGTAGTGTAAGAATCAATTTGGAGATTATATTCAACGCCAATTGCAAAGTTATCCTGAATCTTATAATCGGCTTCGGTCTCAAATCCTACAGAACTTTTAAAAGTTGTAACTTGATTACCCGGCGAAGCATAACTCGAATTAACATAATCTCGAAATGACGGCGAGGATTTAAAATCGAGACCCATCGCAAAATTCAAATCCCATTGAGCACTAATTTGGCTCAGAGATGCCAAAACAAAAAATAAAATCATCAGCCGTTTCATTTTTCATCCTTATTGAGATTAAAAACTGAAAGAAATGTTTCTTTCTGTAATCCCTTTTTCTCTCGCTGTCTGTTAACTACATAAATAAAAAAAAGTGTGGATAGAATGAACAATACATAATTAATAAAGTGTGTAAGAATAGCATATGCAGCACTAATCTCATTGCTGAATAAGAATAATTGTGTAAGTACTAAAATAGAAATTGCATGGTAGGGTCCTGTTCCTCCTGGAGTTGGAATCATAACACCGAAGGAGCTGATTGTCATTAAAATCCAAGCCATCTTAAAAGTAACCGAACCGGAAGAATCCAATCCAAGTATATAAAAACCGACGTAAGAATTTAGTGCATATAACAGGAGGATTAGAATTGTCCACACAACAATAAAAATAATATTTTTTGTTCCCTTTATACTGGAAAGTCCGCTTATGAGGGTATCAAAAATTGATTTCACACGGCTTGCTACTTTATCGCTAAACTTTTTAGAAATTTTAATTAAACCATTTCTAAACATTTCTTGAAATTTTACCAGAAAAATTAAAAATATTGTAAGACAAAATATAAACGAGAACCCGATTATGAGTGAAGTTTTTAACCAAACAATTTTGTCATACAGATTGGCCTGAAAAATACTTACGCTAATCAATGCAGCAAGTGCAAATGCTGCAATATCTATAATTCTTTCAACTACAATCGTACCAATAATCGTTGAGCGGGAGATCCCTTCCCATTTGCCTAAAAATAACCCGCGGTATAATTCTCCCAGTCTGGGCACAACACAGCTAACTCCATAACTTACCATAACAGAACCAAAAAGATGAAACATTGAAACATCATTCTTCACAGAATAAATTATGTATTTCCATCTGATAGCTCTGGCAAGATGTGACAGGAAAAAGACAATCATATAAAGTATCAGAGGAAGGACAGCAGATCGCTCAATTATTAAAAATGATTCACTAAGATTTATACCTCTGAAAGCAAAATAAAGGAACAAAATTGTAATTAGGATTGGAAAAGTATAACCGACAACCTTAGCGAGTTGATTATTATTTACGTTATCTGAGGTCAATAACTTGAGTTCCTTTGGGGATAGAAAAAGTAAACTTTGTATCAGGTAAATCTTGATTTATTTTAATCTCCGAAAACTGAAATGCATAACGCATTTCACCTCTATCTATAACTTCTAATTTGTTAACCATTCCCTCTGCGGAGACCCAAATTTTTACAATCTTAAATTGAAGATCCTGGTCTTTCGGAATCATCTCAACTAAAACTTCTCCGCTCGCCGCGGCTTCATCTTTAATTATCCGGCTTTTACAAAGAGGCGGATATTCGAATATAAACTGTTCAAGCGAAAAAGAAGTCGGGTCATCGGATAAATTACTAATAACCACCCTGTTAAATCTTTTATCGTTATTCCAAATTATTTGACCATCGGAAACTATTAATTGTGATTTTAATTCAACAACAAATTTATTTTTCTTTTTATAAGAAAATTTGCCGTTTGCTTTTCCAGCATCTTTACCTTGAGAATTAAAATAATTTTGAGAGAAGTTGGCTGTAAAATTATTTATTGAGTTAAACTTGCTCTGGATTTTTTTCAGTACATCGTTGGCTGATTGTGCAAAGATCAGTGATGATATTACAAAGAAAAGAAATATCAGTTTAGTTTTCATTTTATAACGATCTTAATATTGTTTCCAATTGTTCTTCACTTTCAACAATGACCTCGCGCGCTTTACTTCCTTCCGAAGGTCCAACTATTCCCGCTTGTTCAAGCTGATCTACAATTCTAGCTGCCCGTGAATATCCTAATTTTAATCTTCTCTGAAGTAAAGAGACGGAACCTTGCTGATGCCGAACAATTACTCTTGCAGCGTCTTCAAACATTGGATCAAGATCATTCAGAAAATCACCGAGTGCTTCTTTCTTTTTATCATACAAAGACGGAAGAAAAAATCTTTTTGAAAATCCTTTTTGAACGTAAATGAAATTTGTAAATTTTTCAACTTCCTCTGTAGAAATAAATGCGTTTTGAATACGGATCGGCTTCGGCATTCCACCCGGTAAAAACAACATATCGCCTTGTCCTAACAATTGCTCGGCTCCGTTCATATCAAGAATTGTTCTTGAATCTATCTTGGTTGCGACTTGATAAGCCATCCTTGCACTGAAGTTTGCTTTAATTACTCCCGTAATAACATTTACAGAAGGACGCTGAGTTGCAAGTATCAAATGTATTCCAACGGCCCGGGCAAGTTGTGCAAGACGTGCAATAGGTTCTTCAACCTCTTTGCCGGAAGTAATCATGAGATCGGCAAGCTCATCAATAACTATAATTATATATGGAAGCTTGTGAAATTTCATTTCATCCGTGTCTTTAGGTCTTGATTTCGGATTTAGAACTTTTTTATTGTAATCAACAATATTTCTAACTCCAACTTTAGCAAGCTTATCATAACGCTTTTCCATTTCATACTCTACAGCTTTAAGAATAAGAAGGGCATTGGATGGATTGGTTATGATTTCTTCTTCAAGATCGGGCGAGACAGCAAGGAAATGTTTGCTTAATCTTTTATAGAATGAAAGTTCGATTTTTTTGGGATCAACAATTACAAATTTTATATCGGAAGGATGTTTAGCATAAATTAAACTTGCAAGAATCATGTTTATGCCGACACTTTTTCCGGAACCTGTTGAACCGGCAATCAGCATATGAGGCATCTTTGCTAAATCGGTAATATACACTTCACCGGATATTGTTTTGCCCAATGCCATTGGTAATTCATCTTTTGATTCATTTAACTTTTTCAGTACCGAACTTGCTCTTACAATTGAGGCATGTGCGTTTGGAATCTCAACACCAATAGCACTCTTCCCGGGTATGGGTGCAATAATTCTGATTCCGCGGGCTGCCAGCGCTAATGCAATGTCATGTTCAAGACTTACTATGCGACTGATCTTCACTCCCGGGGCAGGAACAATTTCATAGAGAGTTACAACCGGTCCGGGTGTAACTGTTATATCATCAATTTGAATATCGAACAAAGCTAATTTATCTTTGAGAAGAGCCGCATTCTTCTTCAACTCGCTTTCATTAACTTTTATTTCTTCATCTCCGGGCGGAATTAACAGATCTAAGGTTGGCGGTGTATAATTTATTTTTTCCTCCCACTGATCGGGCATAGCAGCTTCCGCATCTTTATCCACAGCAGGAATAATTTCGTCATCTTCCTTCGGTTTTGATTCTGCTTTTTTAGATTTAAACTGTTCACCTATTTTTTCAACGGCTTCGTGAAATTTTTCCGTCTGATCTTTTTTTACAATTGTAATTTTTGTTTCAGAAGACGTTTCATCTTCAGTATCTAATTCTTCATCCTTACTTTTAAATAGAGATCTTAATTTACTTTCACCACGTAAACTTTTAATCTTAGAAAGATTCTCGTCCGATTTTTCTTCAGCAGGAACTTTAATTTTTATTTCTTCATCAATATCTTCCCTGCTGAAAAGTCCTTTTAAAAATTCCCATAACGAGCTAAACTTAAAATCAAACGCAATGATCATTGTAACCAACATAGCTGTGCTTAGAAATATTATACTTCCCACACCTCCCAACAATCTGCTAATTACAGTTCCAAAGAAAAATCCAATTTTGCCTGATAGTTCATAGTAATCAGTCAAAAGAGAAATCTCAGGAGTGAATTGAATCATACCGAAAAATGTTGAGAGTAAAATTCCCATTACTATTAAAAAGTTGGAAAGGTACAAAGCGAGTTTATACTCGTTAACCTTTCGTAATATAGAATAGCCCCAAATAAACATTATTACCGGGAATATTATAGAAAAGTAACCAATTGTTGAACGGATCAAAAAATGGGAAACGTATGCACCTAATATTCCAAGCCAATTATGTGTGGTTGCAGCTTTATTTGCTAATTCGGGATTAGAGCCAAATCCGAAGAGATCTAAAAATTTATATGAGAAATATGATTCATCGTATCTTGAGTAAGTAAGAATGCTTAAAAAAACTAGAAGTGCAAGTATAACTAAGAATATACCAAGCAGTTTTTTTTTCTTTTCCGGAGAAACAACAAAAAAATTTTCTCCTAATGAAGAAGAATTTTCTTTTGATTTATTTTTCTTCGGCATTTTTATAAAGTTTTGGGTTCGTTAACGTTATTGTTCGTCGGTGCGGCTGTTTCTAATTTCTTAATTGCACCAGATAGATAATACGGAATCATATCTGTAGTTCCAAACTGAGCACATTCTTTAATATCTGCAGAAAATCCATTTTCAACCAAAAGTTTACCGTGCTCGGTCTGCTTTAACATTTTTGCAATACTTTTTCCGAAAGATTTATATAAAACCAAACTGGCTCTTCCTGAATCAGCTATTTCAACAGCCTTATCAACTTTTTGCAGTTCACTAATTAAATTGCCGGCGCAAACTGCATCTTCCATATTGAAGTTACCGCTTGTACCACCGCAAACAATTTCGACATCTTTATTAAGTTTTAAGAGCTGATCAGCAATTGCGGGCAGATTATTAAAACAACAGATATAAAGATTTTCAGAAAATTTTGCCTTTACAATTGCTTTAGTGCCGTTAGTAGTATAAAGAATAATTGATTTACCGGAAACGATTTCAGGTTTATATTCTAATGGAGAATTACCTAGATTAAATCCTTCGACCTTTTTTGTATTGCGCTCACCGCCAAGAATTGTCTGTCCGCCAAACGCGTTACCGGAAACTTTCATAGCAAAATCAACAGTGCCAACCGGAATAACTTCGCGTGCACCGTTTTTAAGTGCCGTAACAATTACCGTTGAAGCGCGTAAGACATCTATTACAACTGAGGTTTTACCTGTAAAATAAAGTTCATCAAATTGTTGGGTAGTATAATGGACGTTAATTTTCATATTAGTTTTTCACAAAAGGTAGTTTAGTAATTATAGCAGGAACTTCCTTGCCCCGAATTAAAAAATTTATTTTGCCGCCTTCTTTAGCGTGCTGAACTTCAACATAACCCAATGCAATTGCCTTTTCAAGTATTGGACTTACCGTTCCGCTTGTAATATGCCCCACAATTTTTCCATCTACCGATAAATCATAACCATGTCGTGGAAATGCCTTCTCACTAGATACAATGGGGACTAATTTTCTTTTCATACCTTCTTCTTTTACCTTAACCAAAATATCTTTAGAAATAAATTCTTGTTTATTTAATTTGGTAATCCAGCCAAGTCCGGCCTCTAAAGTATTTGTGGTTTGATCAATATCGTTTCCATATAAACAAAAACCCATTTCCAGACGAAGGGAATCACGGGCACCTAAACCAACAGGCTGAATATCATATTCTTTACCATTTTCGAATAATGCATTCCAAACTTTTTCTGCATCAGCTTCATTACCTTTAAAATATAATTCATACCCAAGTTCACCGGTATATCCCGTGCGGGAAATGATCATATCAATTCCTGCAACTTTAGCAAAGAAGAAGTGATAGTATTCTAACTCCAAAGGTTTATCACAAATTTTTTGAATTACATTTTTCGAGTTTGGCCCCTGTACTGCCAGAAGAGAATATTCATCACTCTCATCATCAATTTGAACACCAAACTTATTATTCTCCTTCATCCAATTAAAATCTTTATCCTTGTTAGAAGCATTAACTACAAGCAAAAATTCTTTCTCATTAATTCTATAAACAAGAAGATCATCTACAATGCCTCCGTCGGGATAACACATAGCAGAGTATTGTACTCTACCATTTGTAAGGAGAGATGCATCGTTGACCGTAACATGCTGAACAAATTCCAACGCTTTGTCTCCCTTAATAAATATTTCCCCCATGTGGGAAACATCAAACACTCCTACTGAAGTACGAACTGCCTTATGTTCCGCTATGATAGAAGAATATTGTACAGGCATACTATAACCGGCAAAATCTACAATTTTTGCACCAAGCTTTTCGTGAATCGAATAAAATTTTGTTTTTTTCATAACAGTCATTGATTTAATTTTTTCCAATCGCTTAAGAATTTTTCGAGACCCAAATCGGTAAGCGGATGTTTAAATAATTTATTAATTACATCAAACGGCATTGTTGCAACATGCGCACCCATTAATGCCGCATCAACTAAGTGAAGCGGATGACGGATGCTTGCAACAAGAACTTGAGTTTTAAAATTATAATTATTGTAAATCTAAACAATCTGTTGAATTAATTCCATACCGTCATGGCTTATATCATCCAATCGCCCGACAAATGGAGAGATATAAGTTGCACCTGCTTTTGCGGCAAGTAATGCTTGCGAAGGCGAGAAACACAAAGTAACATTTGTATTTATTCCTTCCCCGCTTAAAGATTTAACTGCTTTGATTCCTTCTTTAATCAGCGGAACTTTAACAACAATATTTTTATGAATTTTTGCAAGCTCACGCGCTTCCTTCATAATTCCGTCGTAATCGGTTGAAACAACTTCTGCGCTTATTGGTCCATCAACTATTTTTATAATTTCATTTAGAAGTTCGCGGAAATTTTTCCCTTCCTTTGCAACTAGAGACGGGTTTGTTGTTACGCCATCAAGCAAACCGTAAGATGCGGCCTCTTTAATTTCATTTATATTGGCTGTATCTATAAAGAATTTCATAATATTCTCTGACTATATTAATAAATAATTTGTTGTCTGAAAATTAACAAAAATTGATCTTAATTATTGGGTTAAGATTTTCTCCTAATTAAAATCGTTGGTTATATCAATACCTGTTTTAGTTGCTAAGAAATAATAATTCTGAGGATTTATTTTTTCTTCTTCTTGAAGTTTTATTTTTACAAAATATTTCAATTGGAATTTTGTTAGTCGGGATATAAATCCTTCTCTAAGTTTTAATCCGAGTGAAGGATGAACTTTCAGTGTTAACGATTTGGACTTTCCTTCAACGTGGTAACGTTTTAACCAATGCTCAATTTCGTGTATCAAATTTGATTTCTTTGTAAGCAATCCTGTACCTGCACAATATGGACAAGCATCATTCATAGATTGTACAATGTTCTCACGGATTCGTTCTCGCGTAATTTGCATCAAACCAAATTCTGTCATTGGAAGTAAAGCAATCTTTGCACGGTCTTTTTTAAATTCTTTTTTCAGCTCATCATAAATCTTTTTACGATTCTTTTCATCTTCAAGATCTATGAAATCTACAACTATCAATCCTCCAATATCGCGCAGGCGTAGCTGGCGGACGATTTCGCGTGAAGCTTCCAAATCCGTTTTAAGAGAATTAAGTTCTTGTTCTTTTTTAGCCGCATAACGACCACTGTTCACATCAATAACAACCATTGCTTCCGTATGTTCAATTACAATGTGTCCTCCGCTTGGCAAAGAAACTTTTCTTCCCATCAACCCTTTGATCTGTTCATCAATCTTGAATGCTTCAAAAATGGGTTCATCTTGTTTAAATAATTCTATTCTATCAATAAGTTCCGGTTGAATGAACTGAACATAGTTGCGTACTTCTTTGTAAAGTTTTTTAGAATCAACGAAAACTTTTGAAACATCCGGTGTAAACAAATCTCTTATTACGCTTATAGTAGTGCTAAGATCTTTATATAGAAGAGCCGGCGGTTCTTGTTTCTTTGCATCTTCCTGCATGTCTTCCCAAATCTTAACAAGATACCTCAAGTCACCGGAAAGCGCTTCTTCAGTTTGATCTTTAGCTGCGGTTCTAATTATCAATCCGCAATTGGAAGGAATTATTCCACGGGCAATTCTTCGTAATCTTTTCCGCTCTCTAAAATCATATATCTTCTTTGAAACACCAACTTTATTATCTAATGGAAGAAGGACACAAAATCTGCCCGGAATAGAAATGGAAGATGTACATCTTACACCTTTATCCTTAACAGGTTCTTTAATAATCTGAATTAATATTGATTCTCCTTTATGCAGCTTAGGAATTTGCCTCTGCTCTCGATGATCGTGTTTATCTTTATCTCTTGCCGGTGGTTTTTGTTCCTGCGGTAGAGTTTGAACAGGAGTTTGATCTTGAGTTTGTGCTTGCGGTTCAGTTTCTTCTTCATCTGTTCCATCATCAGCTTCCTCATCTTCATCAAGCATATCTTTTAATGCGTCTGTACGGTCGCCAATATCTGAAAAGTGAAGAAAGGCATCATGCTTTAATCCTATGTCAATAAATACTGCGCGGATACCGGGCAATACCCGGGCAACTTTTCCTAAAAATACATCTCCCACCATTCTTCTTTTTTCCGGATGATCCACGAAGAAATCAACCAGATTGTTGTCTTCAGTTATCGCAACATGGTTCTGCGATGTAGAAGAACTAATAATTATTTCTTTATTCATTTAAAAACCTTTTTAGTTCTTATCCAAGCGGACTAATATTTTGATCAGTTAGCCAGAATAGAACTTTCTTTTGAAATTTTTTGTGGATCTCTTCCTTAATATGTATTTCTTTTGAACTACTCATTATTCTTTCGGCGTGATTACTAATAAGTTCACGAAGAGTATCCAATTTTTTTACAGAAAATATTTTTTCTAGAAGAGAATTAATTCCAGTATAATTTTTAAAATACCAGATTGAATGTTTTTTAGCTTTATCTAAAGCCAATAGTTCACCAAATTCTTCTTCCAAATTTTTTATATGTCTTAACAATGTGTCTCGAACAACAAATGCATCCGGTTCTCCGGGATCAATTCCTTTTTCCATTAAAACTTGGAAACGTGAAAATATAAACGGATTACCTAACGCGCCCCTTGCAATCATTGCAGAATCACAACCGGTTAAATCAATCATTTCTTTAACGTCGTGAGGTGTAAACATTGATCCGTTACCAACCACAGGAATATTTACAGCTTCTTTAACTTTTTTAAGCCAGCTCCAGTCGGCGTTCATATCATATTTATCCGCGCGCGTTCTTGCATGAACAAAAATCAAAGCACCGCCGTTATCTTCTACTGCTTTTGCATTTTCCAAAACATTTACGGCCGATTTATCTTTTCCCAATCTAAGTTTAACCGATATTGGAACGCTGTTTGACCCAGCTACCATTTTACGAACCAGGTTGGAAAGTATTTTAGGATCATCTAATAATGCTGCGCCCATTTTTTTAGAACAAACTTTATCAACGGGACAGCCGCAATTCAGATCAATTAAGTCGGGATTCATTTTAGAAATTTCTTTTACGGCTTCAAACAATGTTTCCGGGTGGTTTCCTAAAATTTGAACACCGATTGGTTTTTCAGAACGGTTAAATGAGAAATGACGAAGGGTTTCAAAATTATTTTTTACGACGCCGTCCGCACTTACCATCTGAGTAAAAGTCAATCCCGCTTGCTGCTCTTTACATATTTTTCGAAAAGAAGAGTCGGTAACCTCAGCCATTGGGGCTAAAAATAGTTTTCTGCCTATATCGAGATTTCCGATTTTCATTTAATAACTCTTTCCAAAATTTCCAAAAAACACTTTGTATAATAAAGATGAATCCCAAATAAATTGGGATTCATCTTTTAATTATTCTTTTTCTTCAGAATCCTGACTTACAGATTCATTCAATAACGCTTTTCTAGAGAGAGAGAACTTACCGCCTTCAATTGCAAGTAATTTAACTTTTACCATTTCTCCTTCTTTCAAAACGTCTGTTACTTTATTTATTCGCTTGTTATCTATCTGTGAAATATGTAGAAGCCCTTGCGTGCCGGGTAGAATTTCAACAAAGGCGCCAAAGTCAGTAATCTTCATAATCTTGCCGGTATAATTTTTCCCAACTTCCGGTTCGGAAACAAGCAGCTTGATATATTCCTTTGCTGCTTTTGCAAGTGTTGCATCCTGCCCTGCAATGCTTACCGTTCCGTCTTCTTCAATATTGATTTCAACACTGAAATCTTTCTGCATTTTCTGTATGACTTTTCCGCCAGGTCCGATAACAGTGCCGATTTTTTCTGTAGGAATTTTAGTTGTATAAATTCTCGGCGCATAATTGGAAATATTCGGTCTTGCATCAGATATTGCTTCATTCATGATTTTAAGAATGTGCATTCTTCCCTCTTTAGCTTGAGCGAGAGCTTTTTCCATTATCTCGTAAGATATGCCTTGAATTTTAATATCCATCTGCAACCCGGTAATTCCATTTGTGGAACCCGCAACTTTGAAATCCATATCGCCAAGATGATCTTCATTTCCAAGTATGTCGGATAGTATTGCAAACTGTTCGTCTTCTTTCACAAGTCCCATTGCTATTCCGGCTATAGCAGATTTAACCGGGACCCCGCCTTCCATTAACGCTAAAGAGCCTGCACAAACCGTTGCCATAGATGATGATCCGTTCGATTCAAGAATATCAGAATTCAAGCGGATGATGTAAGGGAATTTTTCCTCGGCAGGAATAATATTTTTGAGTGAACGTTCGGCCAAATTACCATGTCCGACTTCTCTTCTTCCTACACCGGAAAATCTTCCGGTTTCACCAACGCTGAATGGAGGAAAGTTGTAATGAAGTAGAAACCGTTTTTTATATTCAGGTTGAAGTCCGTCAATAATTTGTTCGTCGCCTTTAGCACCTAAAGTTAAAGTGGTTAAACTTTGAGTTTCTCCTCGTGTGAAAAGTGCCGTTGCATGCGGCCTTGGTAAAATTCCAAGTTCGATTGCTATCGGTCTTATCTGAGTTGTATTTCTTCCGTCAAGACGTAATCCTTCATCAAGAATTCTTTTTCGCATCAAATCTTTTTCCATATCATGGAGAATTTCTTTGATTGCAGTTTCCTGTTCGGGATATTGTTCAGCCAGTGCAGCAATAACTTCATCAGTTAATGCATGGTTTTGTGCCGATCTTTCTTCTTTTGCTAAGACTGATGAAACAATCGCTTTGAATTTATCATGTGCAAGCGCTGTAATATCATTAAATAGATTTTGATCAATAACTTTTTCGGCAACTTCTAACTTAGGTTTACCGCAAAGTTGTCTAAGTTCCTTCTGAACTTCGATAATTTTTTTGATTTCCGTGTGGGCAAATTTGAGTGCATCAAGCATAACTTGTTCACTTAATTCTTTTGCTTCACCTTCAACCATCATAATTGAACTTTCAGTTCCGGCTACAACTAATTCAATATCACTTAACTCAATTTCCTGAAGTGTTGGATTGACAACAAACTCGCCGTTGATTCTTCCAACTCTAACTTCTCCGATCGGTTCAAGGAATGGAATATCAGAAACCGCCAAAGCTGCTGAAGCTCCGCAAGCTGCAATTACATCCGAATCATTTTCGCTATCATATGAATAAACGAATGCAGCAACTTGAGTATCATTTCTGTAATTATCAGAGAAGAGCGGGCGAATCGGGCGATCAATCAAGCGTGCACTAAGGATTTCTTTATCAGTAGGTTTCCCTTCACGCTTAAAAAATCCGCCGGGGATTTTTCCGGCAGCAAAAGATTTTTCTCTATACTCAACGCTGAGCGGAAAGAAATCAACATCCGGTCGCAATTCACCTGCCACAGCTGTAACTAAAACCATTGTATCGCCGTAGCGAACCATAACAGCACCGTTAGCCTGTTTGGCAAGTTTCCCTGTTTCAAAAATTAATTTTTGTTTTCCTATTTGTACTTCTTTGGTATAAACCATTTAGAAACTCCATTACTTTCTTATGTTCAATTCTTTAATTATGCTGCGGTATTTTTCTATGTTTTTACTTGCTAGATAATCAAGCAGCCTTCTTCTTTTTCCAACCATCTGCATTAAACCCCGTCTTGAAGCATGATCTTTTGTATGCGCTTCAAAATGACCGGTGAGACGATTAATTTCTTCTGTTAATAATGCGATTTGAACTTCGGCGGTTCCGCTATCTTTTTCACTTTTACCGAATTTTTTAATGATCGCAAGTTTTTCTTCTTTTGACAAAGACATTGTGTTACTCCTTAAGTTGATTATTCGATAAAACCCCAGAATTAGCCCCGTCCTTAGCGGGGTAAACCGGGATTTATTAGTTAATTAATTTTCTATAAACTTTTGTGCTGCTTTTTTGTCAGCCTCAATTTGATGAATCAGATCTTCCTTTGTTTCAAATTTCTTTTCATTACGAAGACGTTTTAAAAATTCTACTTTAAAATACTTTCCATAAATATCTCTATCGAAATTTAAAATATGTACTTCGGAAACCACTTCATGTTTATTTTCAAATGTCGGCCTAAAACCTATATTCATAATTCCAAAGTGAGTTTCATTTTCAAGCAGACATTTAACAATGTACACACCGTTCATCGGTATCGCTTTTTTCCCATCGTCCGGCTGAATGTTTGCGGTTGGAAATCCCAGCAGACGTCCGCGCTGCATCCCTTTAACAATAATACCTGCTAATGTATAATTTCTTCCAAGCAGTAATCCTGCTTTTTCAATATCACCTGCAAATAATGCATTTCTAATTTTAGTACTGCTGATAATCTCACCATTCAACATTTCCGGCGGTACGGCAATTACTTCCAAATTGTAAATCTTTCCAACCTCGCGTAATTTTTTTTCATCGCCCAAACGGTCTTTTCCAAATTTATGATCGTGCCCAATTACCATATGTGATGCACCGATTTTTTCAATAAGATATTTCTTTATGAACTCATCGGATGTTAATTGAGAAAATTCTTTTGTAAAGTTTATTATCATTAAATTCTCAATACCAATCTTTTTAAGAACCTCTTTTTTTTCATCCAACGATGTTAATATTTTCAAATCAAAATCTTTTGAGATCACGGAACGCGGATGCGGTTCAAAAGTAATCACAAAACTTGTACCGTTATTTCTCTTAGAAAGTTCAAGAACTTTCTCAAAAATTTTAATATGCCCGTTATGTAAGCCGTCAAACGAGCCTACGGTTACAGCCGCATTTTTTATTTTTAAATATTCAGAAGTATCTGTATAAACTTTCATTATGCTATTTCAGGTTCAGAAATAAAATAATTTTTCGCAAATTTTTTGAATTCATCAATTGATAAAGCTTCATCAACATCAAACTCGCCAATATGTGTGCGCCGTAATTCTTTAAGATAAGCTCCGCATCCAAGCTGTTCACCAAATTCACTTGCAAGAACTCTTATATATGTTCCTTTAGAACAAGTTATCTCAAAGAAAATATCAGGAAGATCAATTTTTTCAATTTCAAATTTTGATACAAAAACTTCACGCAATTCACGTTCAACTTCAATTCCCCGTCTTGCTAAACGATACAAAGATCTGCCGTTTCTTTTAACCGCAGAATACATCGGTGGTGCTTGAAATATTTTCCCGGTGAATTTATCACGCACCTGATAAATTTGATCTTCGGTTATGCCGTCAAAATTATTCCTTGTATCAAAATCTGTCTCTGTATCAAATGAGCGTGTTGTTCTTCCAAGAGTAATTATACCCTTATACGTTTTTTCAAGGTTTTGAATCTCCGGAATTTTCTTTGTCATTTTACCGGTACAAACAATCATCAATCCTGTTGCCATCGGATCAAGTGTTCCCGCATGTCCAACTTTTCTAACACCAACAGTTTCTCTAACTCTATAGACACAATCGAACGCACTTTTTAACAATGCTTTATCAAAAAGAATAATTTCACCGTCAACAAAGTTCGGATCAATTTCAGCTATCGTGTTTTTCGTTATCGCTTTCATGAATTTTCTTAAACAAATCTTCCATTTTTTCTACGTAGTCCATAGTATCATCTATAAAAAAGTGAAGTTCAGGAACAAATCTAACTTGTATTCTTCCGGCTAACTGTGTCCTGATCATTCCTTTTATTTCATTCACTCTATCCAGAACTTGAGTGCGTTTCTCTTTATCATAAACTGATAAATAAACTTTAGTATGCTTCAAATCCGGACTCATCTTCACGTTTGTAACAGTGATCATTCCGAAAGTAGGATCCTGAACTTTGTGAAGAAAAATTAAACTCAGTTCTTCTTTAATCAAACTTGAAACTTTATCTATTCTGTGAGTCATTACTCTAATTTCTTTTTTGTTTCAATCATTTTATATGCTTCGATGATATCGCCGACTTTAATATCATTAAAGTTTGCAATACTGAGACCGCATTCATAACCTTTTTCAACTTCACGAACATCGTCTTTAAATCTTCTTAATGAACTTATCTCACCTTCGTAAACTGCAATTCCTTCTCTGAATAATCTAACCTTATTAGTTCTGTTAATCCTTCCATCCTGAACTGAACATCCAGCAACAGTTCCCGCCTTCGGAACTTTGAATGTATCGCGAACTTCTAAGGTTGCAACAATTTCTTCGGATACAACAGGAGAGAGTAAACCTTCGAGAGCAGATTTTACTTCGTTGATTGCATCATATATAACGTTGTAGAGACGGATATCAACTTTTTCGGCTTCAGCAAGTTTTCTTGCATTTGTATTCGGGCGGACATGGAAGCCTACAATAATAGCACCGGATGCTGCGGCTAAAAGTACATCGCCTTCAGAAATTGCACCGACTCCTTTGTGAATAACACGAACCGAAACTTCTTGATTTGATAATTTCATTAATGAATCCGATAATGCTTCAATAGAACCGTCCACATCACCTTTAACTATTACAGGAAGTTCCTTAAATCCGCCATAGCTAATTTGACTTGCAATTTCATCAAGAGTAATATGATGAACTTGACGATGATCCTGTTCGCGTTTCAACTGCATACGTTTCAAGCTAATTTCTCGTGCTTCTCTTTCAGATTCCGCAACTGTAAAATTATCACCCGCTTGAGGTGCGGATTCAAATCCAAGTACAAGTACCGGTGTAGATGGTCCGGCTTCAAAAACTTTTTTGCTGCGTTCATCAAACATTGCGCGTACGCGTCCGTGTACAACTCCGGCAATGAACGGATCGCCAATTTTTACTGTGCCTTTTTGAACAAGAACTGTGGCTGTAACACCTTTTCCTTTATCAAGCTGAGATTCAATTATTGTTCCTCGTCCCAATCTTTCCGGATTTGCTTTTAACTCCAATAATTCCGCTTCGAGAGCAATTTTTTCCAAAAGAACATCAACATTTTTTCCGGATTTGGCGGAGATTTCAACACACTGATATTTTCCGCCCCATTCTTCGACTAAAACATTTCTATCGGCAAGTTGCTGCTTAATTTTTTCTATGTTGGAATTTGGTTTGTCAATTTTATTGATAGCAATTATTATTGGAACGCCAGCTGCTTGAGCATGATTGATAGCTTCAACAGTTTGAGGCATCACGGCATCATCTGCAGCTACAACTAAAACTACGATATCTGTAACTTTAGCACCTCGTGCACGCATAGCGGTAAATGCTTCGTGACCGGGAGTATCGAGAAATGAAATTTGTTTTCCATCTTCGGTGATAACTTTGTATGCACCGATATGCTGAGTTATTCCGCCTGCTTCTCCAGCAACAACATTAGCTCTACGTATGTAATCGAGTAAAGATGTTTTACCGTGATCCACGTGACCCATAATTGTAACTACAGGCGGACGTGGTTTTAGTGATTCTGCACTATCAGGAACATCTGCATCAATATCAGCTTGATAGGCAGCTTGAAGTTCAATTTCAAATCCGAACTCATCAGCAACAAGAGTAATTGTGTCAACATCAAGACGTTGATTTATTGACACCATCAATCCGAGAGAAATACATTTTGAAATTACATCACTTACTGAAACTCCCATAAGATTTGCAAGTTCATTAACAGCAATGTATTCGGTAACCTGAATCTTTGTTTTATCTAATTCTTTCTGTTGAAGAATCTGATCTTGAATATCCTGTTTCTCTTTTCTTTTTCTTTTACGAATTGAAGCTCTATCTCCGACAGCAGATTCATCCATACTTAACAATGTTCGTTTAATTGCATCTTCAACTTCACGTTTATCAATTTCCAGACGTTTAATTTTTCTTTTCTTCTTTGCAACTATAACTTCTTCAGGACCTTCACCCGGGCCGGCAGATTTTTTCTTAGACTTTAGAACTTTCTTCTTCTTTTTGCCTTTTTTATCTGCTTCTTTTTCTTCAACGATAACTTCGATAGGTTTAACTTGGGGAGTAATAGGAACTACTTCTGGTTTTTCTCTTCGCTCCTTCAGATCCATCTTACCAACGATAGTTAATCCTTTTCTTCTTCCTTCAATCGCAATTTCAGTTTCAGTTTTATATGATTTTGATTCTTCTAAAACCTCTTCCGTTTTTTCTTCAACCGGTTCAGCTTCTGTTACTGTTTCTGTTACTTCAATAGTTTGTACAGGAGCTACTTGTTCTGCGACAGTTTCCTTGGCTTTAAATAGGTCACTTTCCTTTTCTTCTGTTTGTTTTTGTTCAGCAACTTTCTTTGATGTCTCTAAAGCTGCCTCAGCTTCGTCCTGATCACTTCTCTTTTTCTGAAATTCAGAAATCTTTTTATAATGTTTCTCAGCTTTCTCAATATCCTTTTTGAAAAATGATTTTATATCCGCCACCATTTCATCGGTCAACAGGGACATATGAGATTTTACTTCGTAGCCTTTCTTCTGTAAAAATTCAACTAAAGTTTCAGTAGCAAGATTATACTCGGTAGCAAATTTGTATAGTCGTAATTTTTTGTCTTTTACTGTATCGGGCATTTTGTAATTACCTGTATTTGTGTAATTCGTTATTCTTCTTCTTCAAATTGATTTTCGAGAATTTCAATTATTTGTTTAGCTTTTTCTTCATCAACGCCTTCAATCTCTTTCAACTTTTCAATACCGGCGCCAAGAACTTCAAGTGCAGTATCTAATCTGTTATTGATTAAGAGATCAACAACTTCCGATCCTAGTTCTTCTCTTAATTCAACAAGTTCAATATCTTCATCATATTCTTCAAATGGTTTTTCTTGTCTGATGACTTCGATTTCGTAACCGCTTAGTTTAATTGCAAGCCGGATGTTAACACCGTTACGGCCCACTATTAACGATACTTGATCGCTATCTGCAGTAACAATACATTTTTTGGCTTCTTCATCAATTTCGATTTGCTTTAGCTTAGCCGGTGCAAGACATCTTTGAATAAACACAATAGAGTCATCCGTATAATTAATTACATCTATATTTTCATTATTCAACTCACGCACTATTGCATGAATACGAACACCTTTCATTCCAACGCAAGCTCCGACTGCATCAATTCGTGCATCATTAGACTCAACGGCAACTTTTGCTCTTTCACCAGGTTCGCGTGCAATTCCTTTTATTTCAATTACCCCGTCATAAATTTCCGGAATTTCAATTTCAAATAATCTTCTTAAGAAAAGATTATCTCCGCGTGATATTACGATAAGCGGTCCGTTCGGTGTTTTTCTAACATCTTTAATGACCGCACGAATCGTATCACCTTTTCTGTATTTTTCTCTTGGAATTTGTTCGTTACGGGGTAAGATTAATTCATTCTTATTGTGATTAATTAGAACATCATTTCTTCTAACCTGGTAGATATCGCCGACAACAATTTCGCCGAGCATTTCGCTGTATTCATTATAAACCAATTCTTTTTCAATTTCGCGGATTTTTTGGTTTAAACTTTGGCGCGCAAGATTTATTAATCTTCTTCCAAATTCTTTTAATTCGATCTTTTCAACAAAGTCTTCTCCGACTTCAAGATCATCTGCATTTCCTTTTTCATTAACTTCATCAATACTGATTTCTGTCCCGGGATCATTAACAGTATCAACAATTGTTCTTTCAAGAAATATTTCTATATCGCCTTTATCCATATTTACAACTACATCATACTTAGCTTCAAGCCCGTATTTTTTCTTAACCATTATTCCAAAAATTTCTTCAATAATTCCTGCAAGAACATCTTTGTCGAGACTTTTCTCTCGGACCATCTGAGCAAAGGATTCTACTATCTCGGTGTTCATTTTTACTCCTGTGTGATCAAAAACTAATTAATACTTTTGCTTTTATAATGTTATTAAAATTTATTTTATACTCAGAGTTCTTTTCACTATAGAAAAGATCTTCGCCTTCTATGCGGATCAACTTTGCAATTAACTTTTTGGTTTCTTCACCGTCTTTGAATTCAACTTCAAATTTTCTGTTAATGTGCTTATTATACTGAACCAAAAACTTAAGAGGTCTTTCAACACCAGGAGAAGAAACATCCAGTCGGTAATTAGAATCAATCAGTTTTTCAGATTCGATAACTTCGTTCAACATCCGGCTTGCATTAGCGCAATCTACAGTGGTAATTCCTTTTTCGTTATCTATATATAGTTCGATAATACGAAGATGGTTATCGCCTCGCATAACTAAATCGATAAGAACAAAGCCTTGGGCTTTAACAATTTCTTCGAATCTGTTGAAAATTTGCTGTTTTTCCATATTCCACAAATAAAAATCGCCCTCGAGGGGCGAAATAGACAGTGCAAAGGTAGGAAGAATAGCTTGAAATAGCAAAAAGATTTACGAATTACAATTTACGAATTACAATTTATGATTTAGCATTATTTCTTGATTTTGTTGTTTTAGCAATGCTTGAAAAAATAGCTGTTAGTTGCTTTGCTTCATCATGTAACGTTTCTATTTGATTAGAAATTTGAATGTTTGATTCTATCAACAATTCTAACCAATAAAGCGATTCATCTGCTTCTTCTTCAATAACCTTAATCTTATAAATAAAATCAGCTCTGGATTTTGCCCTTAAAGCCGCTCTATAATTTGCACCAACTGAAGTCGCAGATCTTAAAAGTTGATTACATATTTCTTTATTAACTGAATTCTGGTGAAAATTATTAACAAATATAATAATATCTAAAGCAAATTTTTTTGTTCTCTTCAATAATTCTTCTTTAGTCATAAATCCCCCATTAATAAATCATAACTCGTAAATTGTAAATCGTAATTCGTAAATCATTTGATCTCAAACGAAGCGCTAACAACAGCAGTTATTTCCTTTTCTATAGAAGTTGCATCATTCATACCGTAATCTGAAATCATATTTGAATTACGCGGTGTAATTTGGATAACTCCCATTCTAGCATTACGAAGCGGACCAAGACCTCTGCCGGTTGCTTCAGCAATTTTAACAGCACGTTCCATCGCATTCTTCGATGCAGCTGCTTGTACTTCAATTTTTAAGTCGTCAAGTTTTGTATAAAGATATTCCGGTGCGTCAACATTTATATCCAAACCTTTTTCAACAAGAGAACTAAGTGTTACCGAAAGTTCTTTTATTTTTTTCACATCGTCGGATTTTATTTCGAAGCGCTGGCTGTAAACATAGTGAGAGACATTCTGCGTTTGCATTCCATTTGCTGCAATTTCAAAAACAGGATAACCGTTTATTCCAAAGACTTCAATTTGATCTTTTTTAAATCCTTGTGATTCTAAATATTTTAGAATTGTAGGCATTTGCTGCTGAACTACCTGATAAGCATTTTGTCTGCTGGAATTTGCACTTTGCAAGGTGCCGCGCAGAATGCCAAGATCGGAAACAATTTCTTTTTTTGCGGAACCGGTAACAGTTATTGTTTGATCTGCATTCTTAGTTGATTTCCAAACAAATGAGAAAATTATTACCGAAAGCAGTATAGCACCGGCAAGAATAGAAACCGGAATAATAAATTTAAATTTGTCGTTCATGATTAACTCAGCTTTTTGTTAGAACTAAGATAATATTTGTTTATAAAAGTGAAGTAATTTATTTCATCAAAACCATTTTTTTTGTTTCAACATAATTTCCGGTTTTTAACGTGTAATAGTAAACTCCTGATGATAATTTATTATTGGCAATTGAGAATTTGGAATTGTAATAACCGGGTTGTTTATAATCATCAACAAGCGTTGCAACTTCACGTCCAAGTAAGTCGTAGATTTTTAAGGATACAAAACTGTTAACTGCCAACTGATAACTGATAACTGTTTCCGGATTAAACGGATTGGGATAGTTTTGGTCTAAGGTAAATTTTGTCGGAATAAAATTTTTATTATCAACAGATGTAACAAGCCCGGCATTATTTTCTGTTTTGTAAACAGCATTATCACTGAGAGCCCAACCGATTCTTTTATTTATAAAAACTATATCTCTAATCCATGGAATACTTAAACTCAGTCCACCATCAGTCCAAGTTTTTGCTGAATCAGAACTAAAAAAAAGTTTTTTACCACTGCTAAACCAAACATTCGAAGGCGAACCGGGTAAAAATTCAATATCGCTTCCCCAGCCGGATGTTCCGGTGACAATAACACTATCAAAAGAAATACCTCCATTTGTTGTTCGGAATATCTTAAAAGATGAAGAGTTAATACCGGCATTACAAACCACGCCATAATTTTCATTGTAAAATTTTAGTACTTGAACGGAGCGAGGAATATTCAGTTTACTAAAATTCAATCCTCCGTTTTCGGTTTTCACAGTATAGCCTGCAAGATTGTCTCCTTCTAAAAAAGAAGAGGGAACAACAAAACCTTTTTCCGGATTTACAAAATCAATTTTGCGCCAGACGTCACTAGATCTCCAGCCGAGGTAATTATTTTGAACGATGGTCCAGTTATTTCCACCATTAGTTGTTTTAAGCAATGGAAATTGAGTTGGGGATTTTTCATTTAATTTTGTCCATGTATTCCCGCTATCTGTTGATTTAAAGATTCTTTGATTAGATGAACCGGCAAACCCGATCTTCTCATTAACAAAATAAATAGATCTAATTTCAAAATTTATATTTGATTGTTCCCAAGTTGTGCCATTATCATTTGATCTAAATATAAAGTCACTACCGGAACAAATAATTAAAAACTTATTTTGTCCTATCAGATCAATATATGGTATGAACTGATATTTTGTTATTGAAGAATCGGTAATTTTTGTTTTTGTCCAGGTGATTCCTGCATCAGAAGTGTAGCTGATAAATGTCTCGGCAGAAAAATCGGCTGCAATCTTTTTTGATATTACCCATCCGATATTTTCATTGGCAAAATGAACAAAATAAATCGGTTCATCAGCAAATGATTTAATCTCGCTCCAATTGCTTCCGCCGTTAGTTGTTTTCATTAACACATAATGATTCCCGCCGGTTGAAATGTAAGCCGATGTCCATCCAATATCTTTTGTGATAAATGAAAAATCACGTACTCTAATCCAATCATTCGAAGAAACGATAACCCAAGTTTCACCTGAATTAGTTGTTTTCATCAGGGTAGAACCGCCAATAGTCCAACCAACATTATCTTGAAAATAAAATTTTTCAACAGATGGAATATTTATTCTCAAAAATTGCCATGAACTTCCGCCGTTTGTAGTTCTGTAAAAATTCTGATTAGTATCACCGTTTATCCATCCGTTATTTTCATCTGTGAAGTAAATATTTTCCCCCACGAAGTCCGGACTGAATTTCTCTTGCGTATTCCATGTAGTTCCGCCATCTGTTGTTTTCCATAAATAACTTCCAACGACCCAGCCCACGTTTTCATTAATAAAGAAAATACTTTCCGGTGCACCAAATTCAATTGCATCGCCCATTGCTACACCATCATTTGGGTTAAACATTTCAACATAATTTATGCAATGAGTTTTAGTTGAATCACTAAATTGTACTTGCCAGGTATTTCCTCCATCCGAAGTTGCAATTATTCTACCATCACTTAACCCCGCCCAAATATGGTTAGCATCTTTTATTGATAAATGATACGGTGATTTATAATTAGGCCAATTCAAATTTTTCCAGCTTATCCCGGCATCTGTAGTTAATAAAATTAAACTGCCAGCTGTACTGCTTGTTACTGATATAACTGCCGTTGCCGAATCGCAAGCATCAATAGCCCATGCTGAGCTCCAAGTGTAATTGCCCGTGTTAACAATATTCCATTGGGCTATTGTTGTATTCAAAGATAGAATTAAAACTGAGAACCATATTAATTTTGTTTTCATAATTCCCCGCCTAAAAAGTTATTTCTTAAAAATGATCCGGTATAAATTCTCCCGAGATTATTGCCAGTTTAAGAATCTTTACTTTACCAAAATCCGGAAGTTCTATGTGCACTATATACAAACCGGAAGCAACCTGATAATATTCTTCGGTCAACATATTCCATCTAAAAAATTGTTCATGTGAATCTTTCTCAAGTTTACGAACCAACTGCCCTGCAAGATTAAAAATTCTAATAACGGCTCTTTGAGGAAGATGTGTGAATGTTACATGTTTATCATACTTGCTAAACTCATTCATGCCGTCTCCATAATATGGATTAGGAAAAACATTTATTTTGTTTATGTCACGCTCATTAAGAGTAGAATTAATGATCCTAGTTGGAGAGGTAAATCTGTAAACATCATTATTAGTTAAAGGGTTGCCGGCATTATTTTTTATTTTCAGTATAAATCCATCTGTAACTAAATAATCTTCGTCTCCATTTAAGTTTGTTTGATTAAATAAAATATTTTTGCCGGTTGTTAGATTAGCAACATCATACAATAATTTTCCGTTAACATTCTTAAAAACAATCTCATAAGTATTTCCGGTAGTTTTATTTGGATCAACAATCATCGCTTTCAATTCAGCGGTGGAACTGCCCACAACGTGGTTTGCAGTTACATAATCTCCAAAATTGCTTTCATATTTAACACCAGGCTTGGGAGACTGGGGAGTTACAGTAATTACGGTCAGCGGGCTTTCATCAAAACTGTATGGTGAATCTGTCTCATTTGCTACACGGTAATAACCAACGCCAAAATCATATTGACTTCCATTGTTCAACACTACATTATTAAAATAATCTTTTTTAATCGAAATGAATCTTTGTAATCCTGAATCTGTACCGGATTGTTTTATAATATTATTTACATACCCGGAACCCGGATCAACTTCTTCATCAGAAATAATAGTCCGTCCATCTTTAATATCAAAAGTTGTTATTAGTCTTTTGTCTCCAATAGTTGATTCAAATTTTGAAATTTGATAAACATTGTAACCTTGGAAAGAGTAGATTGATGATTTTTGATTTTCAATTTCAGAAACATTATTACCATTAATTCCCCAATTAAGAATTATTTCTCTATCAAGTTCTGCCGCATGAAGACCGGATATTGTTTTCTTAACAGACGGCGGTTCAAAATTATTTCTATAGAATAAATGAGAAAACTTAGCTGCTTTCTTTAATAAAGAAACTGCAGCTAAGCGTGAATAACCCGGATCTCCGCCTGCGGCAATCTGTGCAAATATTATTTCTTGCGTATCACCCACAGCCATATTAAAAGGTCCGGAACACAACATCATTCTATGATCATATTTAACATCATTCCATACGCCCGGATAATTAATCCCGCCAACAAATCCTTGCCTGGTTATTGGATCTCCTGAAAATGGAAATTTAGTTGTTCCGCCTTTTATTGGATCTGGAACAGATGCACCTTCATTTAACAAACCTTGAATTAAATTATAAAGCTGTAATGTTCCATTATAAGTTCCGGGAGGAGGGTCATGATATAAAGTTCCTCCTTTTCCGAAATATCCTAGGGCAGTCATATTAAGGTTTTTCTTCCCTAATAATTTTCTTCCCATCAATGTTGCTATATCACCATTATTACCTTGAGTAACCGGACCTTGAAGAAGACAAAATCCAACAGAAGGAATAAATGCACCATATGAAGGATCAGAATCATCACCATTATAACTAAAATCTAAATTAAGTAATGTATCACATCCTATAAGATCATCACCTGCATCACCACCGACATCCGGATCGGACCATATTCCAAAGTACATATCTTCAAACTTTGTTGTGCTCTTGTTTATGATGAGATATCTTTTAAAAATCATGTTATTGAGAGGTTCAACATTATTATAAGCCCAAACTGTAGTCTGCATTTCAATACCCATTGGTAACGCACCGAATAATTTTCTTGTTTGGATAGAATCCAAATCGTTTGCAACAAACCAGATTGTTTGATCTGCATCCCGAACTCCGGGAATATCTATGGATGGTTCATAAGTTCCATTACCATTTATATCTTTGAATGGAGCACCACCGCTTACAGGCCATTCATTCCAATCTTTTTCATATTGATTGAATATAGATTGACGATCTTTGTTTTCATCTTTAATCTCAGTTGATAGATTAGCAGTTATATAATCGGGGCGTACTCTATATGCCCTGACAGAAACAGAGCTGGGGTTTTCAGCAACGCCATTAGATAAAATCTTGCCGGGCATTAAACCCATGTTATAACAAGATCCGCCGCTTCTTATTTGTCCATTCACTTTGCCAGCCCATAGTAATCCGGATTCATAAATTAGTGTTTTACCGGAAAGCTTAGGGTATTCAAATCCTGAATCTCCTGTATTTGAATGGTCCGCTCCTCCTGTATTTCTGATAAATGTAGAAATATTATTAATGTTCATTTTGGAATATTGTTCGGCAAGAGCAGTGGATTGAATTGCTGCATTTGGTTTGTCTTTAATCTGTGCGGATAACTGTGTTACATTAATTAGAATAAATAAAATTAACAACGCCGTATTAATTGATATTCCGAAGAAACGCATGAACAAATTCTCCCCGCTAAAATTCTTAATTGTAAGTTACTATCAATAGATTAATACGCAACTCAAATAATTTGGCAATTGGGACAAGAGCTCTATTTATGTAGAAAATTTTGTGAGTATTTCATCGCAGATTGCATAGCCCCTCGGTGTGAATTTAATCATACCATCTTTTTTGATAAGAAATTTTTCCCGTTCAAGTTGAAATAAATAATTTTTGTTTTTCATAAACCAACTTTCGCCAAAAATATTTTTCAGTTCTATTAGATCAAGTCCTTTACTGCGTAGTGCAAGCATAACATACTCATTCAATTTTTCTTTCTCGGAAAGAATTTCTTCTCCAATTATTGCATTACCTTTTAATTCAATAGCCGAGGCATAAAAATTTAATGCTGAATAATTCCACCATCGCTTTCCGTTTACGAATGAATGTGCCGATGTTCCGAAACTTAAATAATCTTTGTAGCGCCAATAAGCATTGTTGTGAATGCATTCATAACCGTCTTTTGCAAAGTTAGAAACTTCATATTGTTCAAATCTTTGCTGAACAAGAAAGTCAATTGTTAATTCATAAAGATCAGCATCGTAATCTTCATTCTGCATTTTCACTTTGCCGTCAAGAACCATTTTATTTAGAATAGTACCTTTTTCTAAAATTAAGCTGTACGCAGATATATGTTTGATTGGAAGTTGCATCGCTTGTTCCAGATTGTAATGCCATTTCTCTTTTGTTTGTCCCGGTAAATTAAAAATTAGATCAACACTTATATTTTCAAAACCAACATCCGCAGCATCCCAAACAGTTTGAATCGCAGTTTGCGAATTGTGTATTCTAGTTAGAAATTTTAATTCATCTTCATTGAATGATTGTATTCCAATGCTGATCCGGTTAATGCCGATCTTTCTGAACCCAGCTAATTTTTCTAAACTCACCGTTCCGGGATTTGTTTCAAGTGTTATTTCCGCATCGTCATTAACTGAAAAATTCTTTTTAATATATTGTATGATTTCATAAATATAATGCGGCTCCATAAAAGAAGGAGTTCCGCCGCCGAAAAAAATAGAAATAATTTTTCTTCCGCCGGAATATTCAGCCGAGTAATAATCAATTTCTTTCTTTATTGAATTTAAGTACGAAGAAACATTATTATAAGATATGATCGAGTAAAAATCGCAGTAGATACACTTGTGATCACAAAATGGAATGTGAATATATATCGCAGTTTCTTTCAATGTAATCCCTATGAAATCATAGAAGGAAGATACAAAAAGAAAAGGGGCTTGTTCTGCCCCTTATTACAGAAAATTATTTTTCAGAATACGAATGATATGCCGGCGCTTATAGTTTTAGTTTTGGCAACTTTAAAATCTGCATTAACATTTACAACCGAAGTTAATTTCACATTACATCCCAAAAGAAGTGCGGCTGTGTTTTCACCTTCCAAGTCTAAGTTAATCTTAAGAGTCGAGGGACCTGTTGATGTGTCATAATTATATTCATAGGATACTTTTGTTTTTGAAGATTCAAATGTTAGCCCGGCGTATGGTGCAAAAGAAATCCCAAATCCGAAGGATTTACTTACATACAGTCCGAATTGCGAGTTTGTACTTTCTACGGTATTTCCAACTTTAAGCTTTTGATAAAAGTATCCAATACCAAGATCCACAGGCAAAGGAATCATAAACCAAACGCCAGGATTATGAATAAACCCGATTCCCCAAAATGTAAATTTACCAAGTTGATCGTTGAAGCCAAAAGTTCTAGAAATATCGGGTAGATATCTTATGGAAAGATTTGTCCCGGCTATTGTTCCAACAGTCAGTTGAAGAGCAGCGGAAGGAAATATTTTCCAGTTATCCAGAAGACCTTTAACTTGATCAATGGTTACAGTATGGCTTTGTATCCCAAGAGATTGATCGCCAGGGAATTCAATTTTAGCTTTTTCATTTTTACTTCCGATGACCGTTGGACCAGAAATATTAACAGTCCAATCCCTGCTGAGCATTTCATTTTTTAAAACTACGTATCTGGGATCAGGAAAATAATAACCGGAATTATTTAATATTTCGTCTGCCTGTTGATCTGTAAATCTGACTTGGCCAGTAATTAAAAAATCTTTTTTGTTATTGGAAAAAAAGGAACCCATACCGATAATCTTGAAATCTATATAGAGAGACATCTTTGATGCCGATGGTAATTTTGAGATCCATCCCGAATTTAAATTCGAACCAAATCCCGAAACGGCCGGAGATATGTATGCATTAACAGCATCTCTCGAAAGATTAGATAATGTTTGATCTAAGTTATCATTGTTTTGTGCAAATATTAATGACCCCAATGATAAATATATTAATGATGCTATTAATATATTCTTCATGTTAACTCCTTTCACTGAGTCCTGTCATAGTGAAATTTATTTAACCACTATGGATATGCAAAAAAAATAATTTTAAATTGAGACTCCATAAAATTATCATTGAAGATATAAAAAGAAAGGGGCTTGTTAGCCCCCTTAAATAGAGAACAATTTTGTTTAGAATCCGAATGAAATGCCTGCACTTGCTGTTTTTGTTTTTGCTAATTTATAATCGGCGCTAATATTGACTGCTGCTAAATGTATATTTACACCCACAACAGCTGAAGCAGAATTTTCACCTTCGAGATCAAAAGAAATTTTAACCGGGGGAACCGGAACTCCGTTAATGTTTTGGTTTGATTGATAATTATAAGAGACAGTTGTTTTGGATGATTCCGTTGTTAATCCGACATACGGAGTAACCGAAATAATAAAACCAAATGTCTTGCTGGCGTATAAACCAAATTGTGTGGCATTGCTTTCAAACATATCTCCGACTTTCATCTTCTGAGTAAAGAATCCAACTCCTAAATCAACCGGTAAAGGATTAGGAAACCAGGTACCGATGTTGTGAATTAAGCCCGCACCAAAGAAACTAAACTTTCCCATATCTTGGATTTCCACATCAGGAAAATATCTTATGGCAACATTAGTGCCGAAAACTGTCCCAACGGTTAATTGCACTGCTGCTGTTGGAAATGCTGGAAGCTCATCTAAAAAACCTTTCACCTGATTCAATGTAAATGTTGTTGCTGCTAAATTGTTTCCTTGAAAACTCTGTGCAGGAAAATTGATTGCTAAATATTTGTTTTTACTTCCTACAATTGTTGGTCCGGAGAAATTAACACTGAATGGAGTATTTTTAAGCTGTGTTTTAATTTGATTATAATTAGGATTACTCTGTTGAATACCTGAGTTTTGTAAAATTACATCTGCCTGTTGATCGTTGAAATAGAATTGTCCGGTTTCTGAGAAATTTTTTACATCACTGGAAAAGAATGAACCCATCGCAATTACTTTTAGATCAAGATGGAAACCAACTTTAGCTGAAGACGGCACTTGTGAAACCCATCCGGAATTAAGATTCGATCCAAATGCAGAAATAACCGGTTTTACATAAGCAGAGCCAACAGTACTGGAAAGACTTGAAAGTGTTTCCTCCAAACTTTGTGCTTTCAGATTAACTGAAAAAAATAAACCGCATACAATAAACAAAGAAAGTATTCTTTTAATCATACAACCCTCGCTATTATTGATTTCTCTGTATTGAATTTAATGAACAAACTTTTCATCACAAAGGAAATATTAAAGGAAAAACTGTTTTGTGTTTAACAGCAAATCCTTAATTTTTCGATATACCCATTAACTCACGCGCACTGTTTAGTGTTGCTTCGGTAACCTTCTCGCCGCTCATTAATTTCGCGACTTCTTTAATGCGCTCTTCACCTTTTAGAATTTTTATCGAACTTACTACACGATCACCAACTTTTTTCTTTTCAACCGCAAAGTGGAAATCCGATAGCCCTGCAATTTGAGGCAAATGAGTAATGGCAATAATTTGGTGAAACGATGCAAGAGATTTTAGAACTTGTCCAACCTTCTGAGCAATACGCCCGCTGACACCGGTATCAATTTCGTCAAAAATAAGAATCGGTAATTTATCTGTTTTTGCAAGTATAGATTTTAATCCAAGCATAATGCGCGAGACTTCTCCGCCCGATGCAACTTTTACAAGCGGTTTAGGATCTTCACCAATATTTGTAGAAATAAAAAATTCAATATTATCAAAGCCATGCTCGTTAAATTTGTAATACTTGCCGTCAACTATAATAAAATTCTCTGCTGTATTTGGGACTATTTCATTTTCCAGTTTTACTTTGAAAACGGAATCTGCAATTCCCAAATATTTAAGTGCATCCTCAATTTCCTTTTTAATCTTATTCGATACAACTTTTCTTTCCTGCGAAAGTTTTTTTGCAATTAATCCGCATTCTTTTCTTGAGTCATATATTTTTTTATCAAGTTGAGAAATTTTTAGAGAAAAGTTCTCGGCAAGTTCGAACTCGGCGCCAATTTTTTCCCGGTGATCTATAACAGATTTAAGTGAACCGCCATACTTTTTCTTCAATAGATTAAGTGAGCCGAGACGTTCTCTTATTTCTTCTAAACGGCTTGGATCAATATCAATTCTGTCTTTGTAACTCCGCATGAAAGAAGAGATATCAACGAGAGAAGTCAGGATTGAATCTACTTCATTTAAATTTTCATCGAATGATTTATCAATTTTCGAAAGCTCTAAAATTTTATTTTTAACATCTGCAATTTGTTCTTGAATGGACTGTTCATTTTCATAGACCGCATTATAAACTTCATTCGTAAGCGAAAGAAGTTTTTCAGAGTTCTCTAAAATTTTTAATTCATCGGAAAGTTTTTCTTCCTCTCCATCTTGAGGAGAAACCGCATCTATTTCCTTAATCTGAAATTCGAATAATTCTCTTTTCTCTTTCAGCAAATATTCTTTCTGGATTAGCTCCCGCAGATCTTTCGACAAATCAGAAAGCTGCCGCGATGCAGTTTTAAATTCATTCAATTGAGTTTCGAGATTGGCAAATTCATCCAGTATTTCGATGTGTGTTTCCGCCCGCAATAAAGATTGATGTTCATGCTGTCCGTGCAGATCTACCAAAAGATCGCCGGTTTCTTTGATAAGATTAAGCTGAACAGGAGTATCATTCAGAAAACATCTATTAGTTCCTTTAAGAGAAATTTCGCGTCTGACAATCAGTTCCGAATTAAATTCGATTTCATTTGCGGAAAGTAGTTGTTGTACTTTTTTATTCCCCGTAACATCGAAGAGTCCTTCCACAACAGATTTATCGGAACCTTTTCTCACGACTTCAGTTGATGCACGTTCACCTAATAACAAGCCCATTGCGTCAATTAAGATAGATTTTCCGGCTCCGGTTTCCCCTGTTATAATATTCAAACCTTTACCGAATTCAACTTCGATATTTTCAATGAGTGCGTAATCTTTAATGAGAAGGGTCTTGAGCATATTGTCTGCAATAATTTTGTTACGAATATTGCGAATGAAAGGTTAAGTAGCAAGTTTTAATGGGGCGGGAAATCATTCTTTGAATATAAAAAGCCTGATTACAAATCAGGCTTTTCTTAGTAGCGGGGATAGGACTTGAACCTATAACCTTCGGGTTATGAGCCCGACGAGCTACCAATTGCTCCACCCCGCGATATAAACTTTTTATTTTCTAAGAACACTCCTATTAAGACTTGAGCCTACAACCGGAGTTTATCCCGCCGTTTTTTGGCGGGGGGTTATGAGTCCGTCTTCGATGCCTCAGACGAGATAAACCCGACTCGCTACCAATTGCTACACTTTATCTCGTCAAGGAAAGATTTGTTTCATTGACGGACCAGCGGTGTAATTTTTTATCTGTATTAAACGTTTTTCTTTTCTCGGGTCACAAATATATCTAAGGAATGTCCGAATGTCAAATAACCCTCAATTATCAAGCTGTTTCTCAATCATTCAACCAAATATTTTATGATCATTCTTTCTTCATCTTCTGTTAGATGCGATTTCTTTTTCATCTTTTGCATAATCTCTTTCCATATTTTTTTATCATACTCTCCTTTTTCATAAAGACGATGACAGCCGTTACATTTTTCGTAATATAGCTTTTGACCACGGTTATTAACATCAATCATTTTTTCTTTAGATGAGCAGCCGAATATACAGATGATTAAAAGAAATATGATCAATTTCATAACTCAATTCCCAGAATCGTTCTAAGTTCATACTTTTCATGGGATGAAAATTCAAAATTATCTTTTGTTGAAGGACTTCCGCTTAATTGTGCTAAAAAATTAATTACAAAATAAAATCGGTCGGAATGATAGCTAACCGTTGGTCCAATAAAACTAGCCTGATTCTCTTCTTTCTTAAACGTATCTAAGTAATTCCTGTGATTTCTAAATTCTAATCCCAAAGAGATATTTGTACTTAACTCATAAGCAAGTCCCATAGTTATTTCAAAACTTGATTCATTTTCACTCTCTGCAATATTTCTTTCAAACTCGGAGTTTATATTTAATACGGAAATAAAATTGTTAAACCGTTTTGATAATAAAATCTTCGGTTCATATTCAATTTTATCACCACCGTAGCTTAACTCAAAATAGAGAGCCGGATCAACAAAATACTCGTTAGGATTAGAAAATCTATATCTAAACTCAATTGAGGATGTTGAAAGACTTAATGGTTTGTTTTGAATTTGATTATCATAACTTCTAACCTCATTAAAATTAAGATAGAAGGAAGTAGTTAATCTATCGGTTAATCCATATTCAATTTCTATCCTTGGCTGCCATCTAAAATAAGAGCCAATACCTTTATCAATTCTTCCTGTTTGCCAAAACTCAATTTCCAAAGCATTTGCAGGTAAAGTATATGAAGTATAAGACCGGCCAAAATTTTTTACATCAGCATTTAATTTGTTTGGTAAAATTGCTATTAATAAGATTAAAGAAACTGAGATTGATTTAGTTAGATTATTCATATTTTCCTCTATAAATGAATGATTATTATTATTTAGACCAAATCTAAATAATAAAATGTTCTTACACAAGTTTTAATAAATTTATTTTTTTTGAAAAAAACTGCCGGTTTGGTAAAATGATTAATAGCACTTATTTACGATAAAAACTGTTTTACTTTTTTAGTACAAAAAATGAAGGTGGCTATGGTAAATTGGTTCTTGCTGGGTGTGCTATTACTATTTGTAATTTTATTCGCTCACAAGGCAATTAAAATTCTTAAGGATATCGGTTCCAATTAAGAATAATCAAAATATTCTTCCAAAAAAAATTTAACGGCATTATTATTAAATTTAGAGCAGTGCTTTTAATACTATTCAAGGAGAAATTTATGTGCAGGATTAAGTTCTCAACTTTTCTTTTTATTATAATTTTTCCCGTTATTAACAATGCACAATTTGTAATCGGAAAACATTATCTCGGTCCTTCCTTAGGATTATCATTTCTCGGTACTGTTCCACAAATCGGATTTAATTATGAGTATGGAATTAATTTAAAAGATTTTGGTGATGTAGGTTTTGGCGGAATTCTTCGTTACTGGTCATTTAATGATTCATTTGTTGGCGGTGAATGGGGTTATAAAGATTTGTTGTTAGGTGCCCAAGGTAATTATCATTTTAAGTTAAGCAATGAGAAAATTGATCTTTGGGCGGGCCTTGTCTTAGCATTCGATGCGGGTTATGTAAAATACAAAGGGAATGATTCCGGAAAGTATCCTTCTCCCTCTCACGGCGGTTTGTGGCTGGGATTTCAAGGCGGTGGAAGATATTGGGTATCGTCAACTTTCGCTGTTTCAGGCCGCATTGGATTCGGAACATTAAAATATGGTTCATTAGAAATCGGATGTGATTGGAAGTTATGAAGATTCTTATAAAATACGATTGTTACCAAGTCCTCAACATTTTAGTTGAGGATTTTTTTTGCCCTCGCATAAATATGTGGTTTTTAAATTTTCGCGCAACCTTTTAAAAATATTGTCGTCTTAATATTCGAAGGCGAAAGAAAAAGATCGCCACATTAATTAACAAACAAATAGAAACGAGGATGCCATGAAAGCAAAAGTATTTTTATCGTTGTTTATACTTTCTTTCTTGCTATTCACAGGATTTTCTTTCGCGGAAGTGAATAAGACCATACCAAAAGCAAACACATATGAGACCATTGAGTTAAACAGATTAATTGGTTTAGCATCAGATAATGAAGGGTTACGTGTTAGTTGTGCATTTAATCTTGGCGAAATGAAATCGCAGAATGCTGTTATTCCATTAATGCAGCTTCTTCGTGAAGGAAAAACTCTTGAAGAGAGAGTAATTGCTGCATTGTCGCTGGTAAAGATTGGTAATACTCAAGGTGTTTATTTAGTCAGCCGTCTTGCAAAATTTGCTGATTGTGAAAAAACCAGAAGAATGTGCGAAAGATTTTATAATGGTTTTCTTTATCAAAAATATCTAAGTGAACACCCTACAAATGAAAATGATTTAGCATTTAAAAATTAATTTTCAATGCATAAAAAATCCGACCGGATAGCTTTACCGGTCGGATTTTTTACTCCCAAAGGTTACTTATAGTACTCGTAAACAAAACTTGTGTTTAATACAGGCTCCTCGTTGTTATCAAACCTTAATATTTCACTCTGTAAACCATTAGATCCATATTTAAACAATAATCTTAATTGACGTCTTCCGTCAAGCAAATACATTTTGTGTTCAGTTACATTTCCTTTTTCATCATAGTTATAATATCGTTTTGTCTCATCATCAACCATTTCAGTTAGATTTCCTTTCGAATCATATTTGTATGTGTAAATAATATTTACTGAAGAATTTTTTCGCGTTTCTTTAATCAACTTGCCATTGGAATCATATTCGGGTGTAATTGTTAAAATAGTATTTCCTTTCTCATCTTTAACAGTTGAACCGGCTCTTTTACCGGCGTTATAAGTGGTACTAAGTATATCTGACAGTTTGTTATTATCAAAATTCTTTGTCTCAATTAAATTATCATCCTTATCATACTTAAAAAGCATTTTCGAATCAGTTTTATTTCTTCTTTTTTCATTTATAAGCCTCTCAATCTCATTGCCGTGTGAATCATATTTAGATAATTGTAGCCTTGTTCTCCCATCAGATTCGGAAGATTCTGCCTTTATGGGATTATTTTTTGAATCATAAGTAAATTTATATTTGGCAACAACATTTCCCATTCCGTTATATTCTTCCATCAGAGTTAATAAACCTTTTTTATTAAAAGTTTCTTTCACTGCTATTTTCTTTGGAATCATTTTGCCGCTCAAATCATAGTTGGCTGCATATTTTATTCTTGTCTTTACTTTAAGTTGTTTGATTTTATTTAGCTCAACCGCATCCTGTGATACGAAATCTCCTTTTTTCTTTGTGTTAGGACGTATGTCTTGTGCAAAACTGATTTCAGAAACGCTAAACACAAACCATAAAAGAATAGAAACAGAACCATATAACAAAAAACTGCTTGGTTGATTAATCTTTATTGACATGAAGGGTCTCCGTTTAAAAATATTTTATCTTACAACTGAAAGTAAAAAAAAGTTCAAATCGTATTTTTTATGTGGGAATTATATTTAAGAATCACCGCCGGCACGAATAATTTTATTTATTTGTCTCTCTCTATACAATTGCCCAATCTCTGCACCAACAATAAATAAACAAGCAGAATAAAAGAGCCATAATAAAATAGCAATTATCAAAACAAAAGCTCCATACAACGGATTTGTACTTAATATATTATTAACATAATAACCGAAAACACTACGGGCAATTTCCCATAGTAATGTTGTCCATAATGCACTTATAGCTGCAACTTTCTTGCCTAATTGCTCATAAGGAATTAAATAATAGAGTGCAAAGAATAATCCGAACATTAGTACCAACGATACCGTATATACTAGAATATTCCATAATGAGCTTTGAGTATAAGATTGAACAAAATCATAATTTTTAGTTAACTCATAAATGATATTAAGTGCAGGAACAATAAAAGTGAAAATTGTAATGATGAATACTAATAGAATTACCATAAGAACATCACGTATTAATCCGTAAAGGTAACCTTTCTGAATTTTAACATGATAGATATGATTCAAAATTGTTCTTATGCTGCTGAAAATCCAAGTTGAAGTAAATAATAATCCGATAACACCAACATATCCGGCTAATGTTTTATATTCAATTACTTCGGGCAAGCGCGAACTTATTATTCGTTTAACATAATTAGCATAGGCTACGTAAGGAATTGTCTGATCTATAAAATTATTTACTTGAGATTCTATAACCGATTGATCAAAAATATTTCCTAGAACGGAAAATAAAAGCAGTAAAAACGGAATCATACCAAGTAAAAGTGAAAAGGAAATTCCTGCTCCAGCAAAAAAAGTATTGTTCTCATCCATTTTCTTAAAAAGTCCAAGAACATAATGTTTGAGAAAAGAAATTATTTTTCTGTAGGAGGATAAGGAAATTACAGAACCTATTGATTTTAAAATCTTAATTCGCAATATCCATTCTCTTTTTAATTGCAGAATAATAAAGATCCATCAAATGGCTTGTTGGGAAATTATACTGATCATTAACATTCAGACTTGTTCCATTAACATTTCCTAGCAATAAAAATGGGGTAAAACTTTTGGAAACTATTTCTTCAAATTTCTCTTTCGATTCCGGATTAACTGAAACAATGACTCTTGATTGTGATTCGGAGAAGAACGAAAAATCTTCACGCGTTTTTATCGGAATTTTTACTTTTGCACCTAATGCTTTTATTGGATTGATTATACAACTTTCGGCAATTGCAGTAATTATTCCGCCATCAGAAATATCGTGAGCAGAATTTATCAATCCGTTATCAATTAGATGAAGAATAAGTTTATGCAGATCTCTTTCTGTTTGAAGATCAATCCGTGGTATTTCACCCGTGACTAGATTGTAAATCAATTTCAAATACTCGCTTCCGCCAACTTCTTCGTAATCTTCGCCAAGTAGATAAATCAAATCATTTTCGTTTTTGAATTCTGCTGTTGTAATATTTTCTAATTTTTCAATTAATCCTACCATACCTATAACCGGAGTTGGATATACCGAGGCATCAGGACTTTCATTGTAGAAACTAACATTACCGCCGGTTACAGGCGTGTTAAAAAATCTGCAAGCTTCTCCCATCCCTTCAATAGCTTTCTTAAAAGTCCAATACATCTCAGGTTTGTATGGATTGCCGAAGTTCAAACAGTTTGTAATTGCAAGAGGAGTTGCACCGCTGCAAACAACATTACGTGCAGATTCTGCAACAGCAATCTTTGTTCCTTCTTTAGGATTTAAATAAACATACCTTCCGTTACAATCAGTTTTTGCAGCTATGGCTTTATTAATTTCTTTTATATAGATCACTGCGGAATCGGAACCCGGGCCAACAATAGTATTTGTTCGAACCATCGAATCATACTGTTGATACACCCAGCGTTTTGATGCAATATTTGGAGATGAAAATATTTTTTCGAATACTTCTCCTAAACTTTCCGGCTCAGGTAATGCTCTGCAATTAAATTTTTTTGTTTCTTCAAGATATTTTGGTTTTGCTGTTTCTCTAATATAAACAGGTGCATTACCGCCAAGTACAAGCTCAACCGGAGAAATTTCTGCTTTCTTCTCACCATAATAATTGATAATTACTTTTTCCTTGTCTGTAACTTGCCCTATTATTTCGCAGTGCAAATCCCACTTATCAAAAATTTCTCTAATTCTTTCTTCACATCCTTTCTTTGCAACAACAAGCATTCTTTCCTGACTTTCCGAAAGCATAATCTCATAAGCTGACATTGAATCTTCGCGAAGAGGAACTTTGTTCAGATCTATTACCATTCCGGATTCACCTTTAGCACTCATTTCGGAAGTTGAGCATGAAATTCCCGCAGCACCCATATCTTGTATTCCAACAACTAAATCTTCTTTGATAATCTCAAGTGTAGCTTCAAGCAAAAGTTTTTCTGTAAACGGATCACCAACTTGAACCGACGGGCGCTTTGCTTCAGATTTTTCTGAAATTTCTTCCGATGCAAATGTTGCGCCGTGAATTCCATCGCGGCCTGTTGATGAACCAACTATCATTACAGGATTACCATTTCCTTTTGCAGTCGCAGATATTACATGCTTCGTATCTACAACCCCGATTGCCATTGCATTTATAAGCGGATTACCTTTATAAGATTCATCAAAATAAACTTCTCCGGCTACGGTAGGAACACCAAAACAATTTCCGTAATCTCCAATTCCTTTTACAACTCCTTCAAAAAGATATCTCGTTCGAGGATCGGTTAGAGGACCAAATCTTAATGAATTTAAACATGCTATCGGACGAGCGCCCATAGTAAAAATATCTCTTAGAATACCGCCTACACCCGTAGCCGCTCCTTGGTATGGTTCAACAGCAGACGGATGATTGTGACTTTCTATTTTAAAAGCTATTGCAAGTCCTTCACCAATATCAACTAATCCTGCATTTTCTTCTCCGGCATTTACAAGTAATTTGCCACCGCTGCGTGGTAAAGTTTTAAGTAGTGCAATCGAATTTTTGTAACTGCAATGTTCACTCCACATAACACTAAAAATACCAAGTTCTGTAAAGGTTGGAATTCTGCCAAGTCTTTCACAGATCCAGCCGTACTCTTCATCGGTTAATCCATGCTCAGTGGCTATGTTTATGTTTACTTCGGGTTCTTTCATTTGTAAAGAAAATTTTCTCTTATGAATATGCAATATAACATTTTTCATTCTCTCTTAGAAAAAGTGTTAATTGATACTCTCTACAAACATTTCTATTTTTAAGCCGTCTTAACAAACGAGAATAAGAACATTAACGGATATAAAATGAAAGCATCATTTAAAGACCACAAATTTTGGCTGATCTCAGGGATTGCTCTTTTTATAGTAATATTAGTTTTATATCCGTACGGTGTTTATAACAGTTTAAGTATGAAGATTACCCGCCCCGAAGCAATTAATATTGCAACTAAATTTCTTACTGAACAAAAAACAAATATAGATGGATTTTCAACTGAAGCTTTCTTAGATAACTCGCCTATTGAAATGCGTTACCTTATCAAAAAATTAGGCGGTAAAGGTTTTAAAGAATACTTGAAAACTCACCCGACTAATCTAAGTTGGACTGTAATGTTTCATCAAAATTTATCCAAACAAATTCAACAGACTACATACTATATAGATGTTGCTCAAGATGGTTCAATATTTGGCTACAGACGAGAAATTCCGGATTCAATTGAAATAAAATCTTTAGCTAAGGCAGATGCAACTAATCTTATTTATTCATTCATGACAAAAAAATATGGAAATGAATTTAACAGTTTTAAATTAGTTGAATCAAAAGAAGAACAATATAGAAACAGAACTGATTTTTCTTTCCGATGGGAAAAAGAAGAAGCCGATGTAAATGCAAAAACAGTTTTAACTGCAAAAGTTCAGGGAGATCAGGTTGGTTCGTACAGTTATTATTTTGAAGTACCGCAGGCTGATAGAGAATATTTCCGCGCCGCCGACGCAATCTTCGGAACAATCTCGGTTGTCTTTGTAGTTTTTCTAATGATGATCGCATATTATCTTTTTCTAAAAAAATATCATCAAGGCGAAATTTGGGTAAATGTCGGTCGTTCTATTTTTATTCTATTTTTTCTATTATCATTGGTTGAAGTAATAAATATGTGGCCCGGTTTAGGGCAAGGGGCTACTATTGGTAATATTTCATTTCTCTTCACAAAAATTATTGTTCTATTAATCAACGGATTAATTCTTCAGTTTTTTATTGCATTGCTTGTCTTTGCAAGCTGGTCGGTTGGTGAATCTTATGCAAGATCACTCTGGCCGGAAAAACTTAAAGGTGTTGATTCGCTCATAAAGGGGCATATCTTTTCGGTCCATTCCGGAGACGGATTAATGAAAGGTATGGTTATAGGATTGGCGATTGCGCTCAGTTTTCTTTTAGGTGGAATTATTCTTAACAGACCCGATGGCAATCTTTATATTGTACCAAGCCATTCAATGGAAATATTTATCGGATGGTTCCCGGCTGTTAGTGTAATCTTTGGTGCTTTCATAAACGCTTCGCTTGCAAGTATTGCAATAACTTTTTTTATAGTAAATATTTCCTATCAGCGCTGGAAAAAGAAATGGATTTCCATTTTACTTTCCGGATTAGTAACAGTTTTGGGAATTGCAATTGCTTCTACTCCGCCATCACTTAATAATTTTGCTGTGGATCTAATCTCATATTTTCTGTTCGGTTCCTTTTTAGCTTATCTCTATTTCCGTTTTGATCTTTTAACAATTGCAAGTGCTTTATTCTATACTGCGCTTACAACACATTCTTTTACACTATATGCTACAAATAATTCCTCCTTCACAATAAATTTTGTTTTGGTTGTAATTGTCTTTTTCATTCCGCCAATTATTTATCTCGTCAGCAGATTTAAGAATGAAGAATTTGTTCTTGAAAATTACGGCATGCCTTCACACATAAAAAGAATTTCTGAAAGAGAACGGTTAAAGAAAGAATTAGAGATAGCAGCTAAAGTTCAGTTGAGTTTGCTTCCTAAAGAAGAACCTAAAATTCCCGGATATGAAGTTTCTGCAATCAGCATTCCTGCAATTGAAGCAGGAGGAGACTATTTTGATTTTGTAAAGCTTAGCGGAAATAAATTAGGAATTGCAATCGGCGATGTTTCGGGTAAAGGTGTAGGAGCCGCAATTTATATGACATTAACAAAAGGAATTCTTCAAGCACATGCTGAAGAAGATGTTTCTCCAAAAAATGTTTTAGGAAAAGTTAACCGACTTCTTTATAAAACTATTGAGAAAAATTCTTTTGTTAGTATGTTCTATGCAATTCTTGATACAAGCAATAATCATATAATTTATTCACGCGCAGGACATAATCCTGGAATTCTTTGCAGTGAAAGTGGCGGTAAAACAAAATTACTTTTTAGCAAAGGTATGGCGCTCGGTCTTGAAGAAGGTAGTGTATTTAGCTCAACACTTTTAGAAGAAGAAATTACATTGAACAACGGAGATATTTTTGTTCTATACACAGACGGCTTTACCGAAGCAATGAATGAAAAACATGAATTGTACGGAGAAGAAAGATTAATTAAACTGATAGAGAACAATAGAAATATTTCTGCAAAAGATTTATTAAATCTAATTCTTAAAGAAGTGAAAAAGTTTGTAGATAATTATCCTCAGCACGACGATATGACGCTGGTAATTTTGAAACGGTTGTGATAATATTTTTAAGTTAATCTGTTTATGATTATTGATTTTTCTCGCCTTTAGCTTCTAGCCTCTCACTATTTGACTAGCTTAATTTTTTATTTTAAGTTGCTATTGCAACAAAGGAATACCCGCAATGGGGAAACAAATTAAAATTTTCTCTTCATGTAAACACTCGCGAATTATTTGTCGTAAGACTTTATATATATAATAAAACATTTTATTCCCAATTCTGGATTAATTTAATTCAAACATCAAAGATGGCGGTGAGTTAGGAAATCCGTTAATAGTATTTTGTAGATATGTATGATATCACGCAAGAAGTTTTGAAAGTAAACTGAAAACAAAATAAAAGCTAGTGGATAAACAACAGCAGTCATGTTATCCGCTGGCGGGCCTGCCCGACATTTTATGGCGGATTAAATAATAGTTAGCTTTAAGGTGAGATATTGTTAAGTAGTGTCCAAAGGATAATATTAAAAGCAAAGCCTTCTAAGAATAATTTTGAATATAATGAATGGGAAACTGCATCTATCATTTTCTTTATTGATGAACCTAATAAAAGTCTTGCACTTGATATCGTTAAAAACAAGTTGACTGAAATGAAGTGGGAAATCCTGTATTACGAACGAAAAGACACATTAATTGAAGAGAGAGTTCAAGAAGCTGAAAAAATAATTAAAGATGCATTTGCTGACGCTAAATTGAATAAAATTCATTATGAAATCATTCACGACAATTTCGGTCCTGGGAAAAAGAAATCAAAATATCTTTGCCCACCGAGAATAAATGAAGAGTTTGTTGAAAAAGTTTTAATTGACGCTGGCGGCAGAAGATTGACTGAAAATGAAAAAGCTAATAGTAAAGAACTGAATGCTGATTTTATAATAGGTGAATTTGTTTTTGAATTAAAAGACTTAATGGAAGAGGGATTGGACAAAAAGGAAAGAAGAGAAAAACTTTCTAATCTATTTTCAAAATATTATTCGGTTTCGGAAACGATATTTATTGATCCAAGTATTTTAACTGCTGAAGACCAAAAAGTCTATTCCTCTACAATTTCAAGTCCACTTGAAAAAAAAATTGAAAAAGCTTATAAACAAGTTGTTGCAACTCGAAATCGAATATCACCAAATTCTAAGGTCGGCTTAATTTATCTTAACTCTGGTTATCTAAGTCTACCACACGAATATTTCACTTCTGAAGTCAAACGCTATGTTACTAAAAACAATCTTTTATTTGATGAGATAATTACATTGTCAATTTCCGCTCAGACAAATGGTTTTGATCTTTATGTTGAGTTTTTTTCTGATCCCAAAGAACATTTTTTCACTGAGACTAAAGAAATAATTGAAGCTTGGAATAAAAACGCGGAAGATATAATGACAAAATTAGTTAGAGGAGAAGTTAAAGATTTATCAAATCCTCAAAAACCAATTTCATTTAGTAATTCTGGCATTGATTTTTATTGGTTACCATATGCTATAGAGAGATTTACGTTCTAAACTTAAAGCTAACCAGCCAGCCGCTCAACACGGACGCCGTTTTTCAGTGCGGCATTGTTCTAGTTATTAGGTTTAGTTGCAAAACAAAGTTGCTATTTAAAGTAGTTTATTTTAAAAAAACATTTTTATAAATAAAAGTTGCGTTAAAAATGTCGTCATTGTTGTGATGGGCTACGGGTTCAGCACAACGCCATTAGGTTGCGAATCTATTGGGAAATATATATTGTGAAATTTAATCTCAACATGAAATATCTCACTAATTACTAACGAGAAAAGGAGAATTAGATCATGCCATTCAAAATGATTTTTTCTAACAAGTCAATTGTGTTCTTATTTTTAACAGCAGTATTATTTTGTAATCAAATCATAGCTCAAGAAAAAACATTTGCAATGAAAGGTATAACAGAAATCTCGGGAAGTGTTGCCTATTCATCATTCACACCTGTATCAAATGGAACTAGTGGTGATGCTATATCAATATTCGCATTAACACCACAAATTGGATATTTTATTCAAGATGGACTAGAAATAGGACTAAGTACTGGGATATCATTTCTTCCTGGTGTAACGGTTGTTTCTCCAAAAAGCGGCGATAATGTAACAATTCTCGGGTTGTTTTTTACTCCCTCATATAACTTCCTTGTAGAGAGTAAATCCATATATCCATTCATAGAAGGTCAATTTGGGTATACTTCTCTATCATCTGGGTCATCAACCAGCTCCGGATTTAGTTATGGCGGCAAGAGTGGAATAAAAATGATTATTGTAGAACATTTTTTATTAAATATTTCAGCTCAGTATACAGCGATCACATTTGATCCAAAAGGTGCAACCAAAAGATCGGGATTTAATTATCTGTCACTGAGTGTTGGAGTTGGAGCTTACTTGTAATTCTTAATATTAAAAGTTGCGCTTTTGTTGTGCGTAAAATATTAAGTTATTTTTTTAGTAAGGTGGTCACAAAATATAACCACCTCTAAAGGTTATGAGGTTCCAAATTGGAATCTTAAAAAAGAGGTGGTCGTATAATGCGATCAGTTACAATAATTAACTATACCTTTTTTTATGGGAAAAATATTTATGGGAAAATATATTCAAACATCTTCTGCACTAATCGAATCAAAAATTTTAATTATTCGAGAACAAAAAGTAATGCTAGATCGCGATCTCTCGGATCTATTCGGTGTTGAAACGAAATATTTGAACCGACAAGTTAAACGTAACATTGAAAGGTTTCCTTCTGAATTTATGTTTCAGTTGACTGTTGGAGAAAAAAAGGAACTGGTGACAAAATGGCACCGGTTCAACGCGCTAAAGCATTCCTCTTCTTTACCTTTTGCTTTCACCGAACATGGCGCTATTATGCTAGCATCGGTATTAAATTCTAAAAGAGCAGTTGAAGCTAGTGTTTATGTTGTTCGAGCTTTTGTACGTCTGCGTGAAATATTATCAACTCATAAAGAACTTGCGCAAAAGTTGAAAGAACTTGAATCTAAATTTGAAGGACACGATGAACAAATCAGAGAAATAATAGAAGCTATTAACCAACTGCTTATACTAGCAGAAAAGCCTAAACGACAAATCGGCTTTCAAGTAAAGGAATCAAAACAAAAATATTCTTCCCGGAAGAAATGATAAATCAATTCGTCCAATCAATTACAGTCTGTGAGCTGACTTTTGAATTATCAATTTTATCAGTTACAGTTATAGTAATTAAATATTTCCCGGTTTTCGCTTTCGATAAATCAAGTTGATAATGTATTTGCGGATTGACTTCTGCAGATTGATATTTTGAAGAAAAAGAAATTCCCTCTCCTTTACCAAATCCCAAAAACTTACCAATATTGGAAATAGTTTTTTCTAATCCTGATGTATTCTCTTCGGAGTATTCTTTTACTTCAACTTCTTGTTCAAAATCAGTAAGACCGGAGGTGTTTTTTCCCAAATTATAAAGTTCATAGTAAACATAGATAGGCGTAGCACCTTTCATAAATTGCTTCGTTGGATTTGATAATATGCTGATCTTATTTCTATTAATATTGAATTTGGATTCATGACCGGTTTCAATTCTAGATGCAAGAATAATATCGCTTATATCTAAATGAATATTGCTAAACTTTTTTATTCCCATTCTTCCTCGGTTGGAGGATACTCCCTTATCAAGATTTCTTAAAATTTCCAAAGAGTAATAGCCGGAATCAGTAATAGCAGGTACATGCAAAGTATTTGTGTAAAGTATCGGGTGAGTTATTGTGCTGACTACATTTCTTGGACTAAGAGCTTTGAAATGTTCCTTCTTCTTTATTTGCTCTTCGGAATTATTATTAAAGAAGAAAAACGCAGCATCATGTTCAACATTAAGAATTCCATTATTAACCAAGCTGTCAATTGGATTCAATCCGTAATCAATATATAAGTCAGTATGGTTTCTCAACTCGCTGCTCTTGAATTGTAAAACATCATAAACTATATCGAACTTTTGTCCTTCATATTTGGGTTCGTAGTGCGTGAAGTATTCACTCCTAAGATCATTCATAAAAGTTTGAGAGTCTCCGCTGAACTGCGGAGCGTTTTTATCTTTTTCACCAGCCGGTGCAGCAAAAATAAAATTTCCGCTTTGTGCCATATCAGTAAAGCCAAGAGTAAAATCTTTATAATTCCAAACTTCAGTTTTCATTGCTGCTCTATCAGCAAGCATTTGAGGCCTTATTCTGGTTCTGTTTAACGGTTCTCCATATCGTAGAATAACCTCACCTTGATTTGATTTCCACCCGACTATATTCATGGATGGAACACTAAAATTTAAATTGGCATAAGCAACACGTGAATAATGTTCGAGCAAACGTTCGTTGTAATCCGTAATGTATAGCGGGTCGGAAACTTTCCAATAAAGATCAATAAAATCTCTCAGTTCATAATCGCTCATTTCTTTCATCACGGAATCGTAAGCCGGTTGCAGTAAAGATTTAACGGAATTAAAAGTGAAATCTTCTTTTTCGTTTTCAGGCATTAACTCAATTGCTTTTTGATATTCGGCAAAACATTCTTTGAGCTTTGATGTTTTGTAATATAAAAGTCCAAGTGCAAGATGAATTTCTTTATCGGCTTTACTTTTTGTAATTAATCTTTGTAATAGAGGAATTCCCTTCTCCGGTTTATTCCCTTTATCATACATCAAACTTAGTTTTAAGATTGTTTGATAATTGACCGAATCTATTTTCAAAGCATTGAGATAATTTTTTTCTGCTTCGTTAAAATCTTCATCGGCATATTCTTGTAGCGGCGCTATAAATCCATCAACATTACGTACGGAATTATTATACTCGGTGAAGTCATTTTCTTTTAACAATCCAAGATTAAACCAAGCATCAACCTGGCTGCTGTCTAATTCTAAAATTTTGTGGTATTGATCGAAAGCAGTGAGTCGTGCAAAACTTTTACAGAGTTCGGCGTAAAAATAATTGTACTCTAAATTATTCGGATCTCCCCAAACTGCCATACGTGAATTTTCAAAAGCAAGATTTCTTGAGTAGAATGTGTTATGATGAAATTGAATTTTAGCAAGCTCATAATATGAAGCTGCATCGGAATTTTTGCGGATTGATTCCTTAAAATATTTTTCTGCACTGACGGTATCTTTAGAATGAATAGCTTCAATTCCCTTTTTATACAATCCTTTTGATTGATCATCACTACCAAGATTTATTCCTTTTATGCAATTATTTAAAAAGAGAATAAAACTCATTAAACAATATATAAAGGCACGTTTCATCCTACCATCCTGTAAAAAATTTAATAACAAACTATCTTAGAGTCAATTCGATATAGTACCTCTATCATTCAAACTTTTAGGAAATAATACTGCAACCTTTTCATTTACAATGGCGTCTAAAGTTAAAACAAAACGAAAGACTGAGATATGAAAAACTTTTTTACCGTTCTATTATTCCTACCGATTTTAATTTCAGCTTCAAATACAGAAAAAGTTCTTAAACTAAAAAAAATTGACACTCCAATAAAAATTGACGGTTACATAGATGAAGCATGGAGTCAAGCCGATTCGGCAACAAATTTTTTCCAGCTTCAACCTTATACCGGAAAAGAACCTTCACGAAAAACTTATGCAAAGGTATTAACAACCGAAACTTCAATTTATTGCATGATAGTTTGTTTCGATCAAAAAGAAAACATCCAGCAGAATACAAGCAAACTTGACGAAGGTTTTGGAGATATTGTCTCTATAATGCTCGATACATTCGGCGATAAACGTACGGCATATAAATTTGCCGTTAATGCAGCAGGTGCGCGGTCAGATTGCCGGTTGCTTGATGATGCACGCAATCGCGATTACAGTTGGGACGGTATTTGGTTTTCTGACGCAAAAATTTATGATTGGGGTTATGTTGTTGAAATTGAAATCCCGTACAAATCAATTCAGTATGATGAAAAATTAACTTCTTGGGGATTAGACTTTGACCGATGGCGCCCAATTAATTCCGAAGATCTTTATTGGTGTGAATATGAACAGAATGAAGGACAAAGAATTTCAAAATTCGGAAAATTAGTTTTTGAAGATTTCCATCCTACAATAAAGGGATTGAATTTGGAATTATATCCTGTTGCTTTCGGAAAAATAAATTATCTTGGTAACAATAAATACAAAGTAGATCCAAATGCTGGTTTGGATATTTTTTATAATCCCTCACCACAATTAACATTTCAGGCAACAGCAAATCCGGATTTTGCACAGATCGAAGCCGATCCGTATAATTTTAATATTTCCCGCTACGAAACTTTTTTTGATGAGCGAAGACCTTTCTTTGTTCAAGGAAATGAAATCTTTTCACCGTCCGGCAGACAAAGAAATTCAGGTTTTTATCGTCCGCTTGAACTTTTATATACAAGAAGAATCGGTAAAAAATTACCTGATGGAAAGGAAGTTTCACTAAATTTTGGAGCAAAGGCTTTTGGAAGAATAGATGATTGGGAATACGGAGGATTTGCTGCCCGAACTCAAGAAACCGAATATACAGATTACGATGGAAGCAAAGGAGTTGAGCCTTCAGCATTATTTATATCTGGCAGAATAAAAAAACAAGTTTTTGATAATTCAAACATCGGTGTTCTTTTTGTTGGTAAACAAACTTCCGATAATACTTACGGAGTAATAGATATTGATGGTGCATTAAGGAACTCCGATTGGCAATTGGCTTATCAAATTGCACGTTCCATAAAAAATTCTGAAGGTGATTTTGCTTTCTCCGCAGGCTTTACACAATTTTCCGAAAAATGGATAACATTTATACGGGGTCGTTATATTGGGGATAACTTCGATATCAATCAAGTTGGGTATGTCCCTTGGAAAGGCACAGGTGAATTTGTTGGATTGACAGGACCGTATTGGTATTTCAAAGAAGGAACTATTTCTCAATTAATGTTTTATGCCGGACCTGTTCTTAATTATGAAAAGGTAGATAATTTTACGGATTACGGCGGTATAATTGGAATTAATATGCAGTTTAGATCCAATTGGGGTTATGAAATAAATTTTCAAAGTATAAATACTAAAGACAACAATAAGGAGTTTAATTCTTCACAAGTAAATTTCAGCTCTTGGTATAATATTAATCCTCAATGGAATGCAAATCTTTACTGCGGATATAGTAAGAGATACAATTTCTCCAGAAACTATCTTGCTTTCTATAGCTGGCTTGGTGCTTCAGCATCATGGAAAGTTGCAGACATTCTACAAATAGGAACATCTTATGATATGTGGATAGAGGGTAATCCTGATAATAATATTGAAGAGATAACTTATAATGCACGTCCTTGGTTTTCATTTACTCCAATTAATGATGTTAATTTTTATGTCTATGTTGATAATTTATTTTTAAGATCATCTGATCAAATGGAAAGAGTATTTTTAGGTGCATTATTTTCCTACCAATTTTCACCGAAGAGCTGGATTTATCTTGCTCTTAATGAAATTCACGACAGAAATAATCCCGCGAGAACATTAGACATGACAGATAGAGTATCTGTGTTCAAAATTAAATATCTCTATTACTTCTAGGAAAACTATTTAGCTTGAAGAAACAAAAAGCCCCGACTTCATCGGGGCTTTTTCAATTTCTATATTCTTATCTCAACATGGATTAGGAATTTTTGATGAGAAGTCATTCCATTTTGTAAGTTGATCCGGTGTTAGGATAGCAGCAATATCATTAAATAATGTCGTTCTTAATGCACACATACTTTCTTTAATTGTTTGCGTTGCGGGATTGTTTTTAATTTTGTCACGGGTTTCTTCATTCAAAGCTTTTAATTTTGCAGCAGCTTCTTGTCTGGTTATTGTGCCGGCTTTTAGGTCTTCAACAATAAGTTTTCGCGCTTCGTTAGCAGCTTTAATTATATCAGCATTTGCATCTCTAAACTGTTGAACCAAAGGTTTCATGTCCTCATGAAATTTTGTCATTAGATTTCTTAATTGAATTTTTTGGTCATCGCTCAAATTTAGTCTCTTAAAGAATAAACCAAGATGTTTTCCAAAATCAAATTTTTCGAGCCAAGGATTTCCTCTTAACATCGGGTTACCAGGAGTTAAATTACTCATTGAATTCATGAATTTATAACCGGTAAAGTCGCTGTTTATTGCCATATCTTTATCTAAGGTTGCATCTTCAATTGCATTCTGCGCATCGAAATAATCAATAACAGCAAATTGCGGTGAATCGAAATTGATTTGATTTGGTTCGTTAACTTGGTCTTTATTACTGCATGCCGTAAAATAGATTAAAGGCAGAGTAATAAGAGCAGTTATGAACAATAATGATCTGAATCTTTTCATGTTACGTTCCTTTTGTTTGTTCGTTTCCGAATTTTGACAAACAGCTTTTCTTTAAGGTTTAAATAAGTATTAATATTTTTTGATACTTATCAATAAGAGATTAAATTTGCCACCAGAAACTTGAAGAAACTTACTAATAATTTTCTTCATGTTGTATTAAAAAGAAAGGTTAAATATGAAATTTTCAATTAACAGTCTCTCCGTTAATACATTTGGTGATCAGAACAACCAACCAATTATTTTTATTCACGGGTTTCCGTACGATTACTCCATGTGGGAAAATCAAATTAACATTCTAAAAGAAAAATATTTTTGTGTTGCTTACGATGTACGCGGACTTGGAGAAAGCTATGTAGGCGACGGTCAATATACAATGGAAGCTTATGTTAATGATCTTTTTTCAATTATCAACGAACTCAAATTGAAAAGACCAATTTTGTGCGGACTCTCTATGGGCGGATATATTTCTCTGCGTTCTGTAGAACGTAATATGGAAATATTCAAAGGGTTGATCTTGTGCGATACAAAATCCGAAGCTGATGACGATATTGCAAAATTAAAACGCGCCGCAAGTATAAATCAAATCAACACTGAAGGATTAATAAAATTTGTTGATCAATTTGTAACAAATTGTTTTGCGGAGGAAACTCCAAAAGAACAGGAGAAAATGTTTTTAACTACATTATTTAAATCTCACAAACATGATCCTCACGGAGTTAAAGGCGCGCTCATTGCAATTATGAGCAGGACAGATACAACTTCTTTCTTACACAAAATAAATGTTCCTACTCTGGTCCTTTGCGGTTCATTCGATAAATTAACACCACCCGCAGTTATGCGTGTTATGTCAGAAAAAATTCCGGGAGCTGAGTTTGCTGTCATTCCGCGAGCGGGTCATATGTCACCTCTTGAAAATCCGGAATGTGTTAATGATTTGATTGAAGGGTTCTTAAAAAGGATTTAGATACAAAGGGATTTAATTTATCGTACAATTTTGTCTATACTTTTAAAATATTTCGAATCATTTTTCTTATTAGTTCCGCTTCTCAATAGATTTTTTTCTCTAGCCCTGGTTAAACTATCATTGTTGATTACACTATCTATACTTTTAAAGTTCTTTGTGGTTGTTTCTTTTGGCTTAAGCTGATTTTTTATTGCATTCTTAATTTCATCAACTTTATTTTCAAGCTGAACCGGTTTTACATCAACATTAAATAAATAAGGATCTACAAAACCCAATGAACCAACGACCAATGTCATAGTTAATAACAATGAACAAAAGATCGGTACTAAATATCCAAGCAGTAAACGAATTAGTTTCCCGCCGGATTTTTTATCTACACTTTTAGCCGTTCTTATTATGATTAATGTAAGCACCCAGCTTATTATTACACCCAATGCCAGTATTGATAAGAATAAAATTTTTCTTTGTGTATTTACCGCACCTAACACTAATATTGAAAAAACAATTAAGAATAAAATTAATCTTTGGTACAATAAATTTTCGCTACTTGATTGTTCCTGATTATTTTCCTTGCTACTCATCTTTCCTTACATCCCTTATTAATATCTTCTCTTAATAAAAACATACTTTATATTTAATAAATTTTCCGTTCATATAATCAAACTTTGCAGAAAAAAATTTGTCTTCCAGCAACCACGGAATAAATATTTGATCACCTTCCCATAAATTAAGTTTAAGTAATTGATCATTCGGAATCCATTCCAGTTTTCCTTCGTGAGAGTCAATTAATTTTCCTTTAAACTCTCTTGCGGTAAAAAGAAAAACATACCAATCTTTTTTCCCATCAAACATCGGGAAAGTTATAAAACCGTGCATCTTCGGATTTTTGATTAGCAATCCGCTTTCTTCTTGGACTTCACGAATGAC
>Ga0172368_10000129_pt1 | contig 99794 bp, 83 predicted proteins | sample Lak11m_FD_114540 | JGI IMG/M metagenome (GOLD analysis project Ga0172368, IMG submission 114540) | Freshwater microbial communities from Kabuno Bay, South-Kivu, Congo - kab_022012_11m | ecosystem: Environmental > Aquatic > Freshwater > Lake | place: Democratic Republic of the Congo: South-Kivu...
TGAGAGTTACCGTAGTCGATCCATTAAATGTTGTCAGTGGAAAATATGAAGTGAAATTTGACTCGATGGCTCCTCTGGATCCGGCACTTATCAATCCATTCATGAATCCCAATATCAAATTTGGCAAGTGGACACTGACGGATAAAACTACAGGAAAGAAATACCGTTCCGATACAACCACAGTATATCCTTATGAACAACTCTTTCTGGATCTCGGATTGGCACTGACCATTAATCAGATACCTTACCCCGGCGATACGTTACGTAATGGAGAAGTCACTGCTGAGAATGGCTTGTTATCAGCTCCGTCTGCAATTTATGCAGACAGTACCAAGGTTTGGTTAAGCGGAGTACCTGATGACGATATCCCGGCATCTTATTTTAATTGGATCCGGTCGGGAACATACAAAGCAGGTACTGATACAAGATTCTATGACTGGGATATGGCTGTCGGTCGTGCCTGGGATCCAAATAAAAATTATCAGAAAATCCAAATGTGGAATCTGGGTTATGGATTAGGAGGTACCTGGGCTCCGTATGCGCTGACTGCTTACGAAGATCAAAATCCAATGGGACCTGCCTTCAATTCCTACTCGAAGAAGAAAGGAAACATTAATAATCTTGCAAGCGTCAATGTTGTGATGACTCCGGACAGAACAAAATGGACGCGTTGTGTCGTTGTTGAAATGTGTCCTGATACTAATCTTTCACAGGGACATGCATTGAAATATTATATCCGCAACTCTCCTTCTGTTAACGCCGATGGAGTTCCTGGTGTATCGGCTTCTGATCCATTGAGCAATTCAAATTATATCAGTGAAATGGGCATGAGCTGGTTCCCGGGATATGCGATCAATTTTGAAACGGGTGAACGTCTCAATATCATGTTTGGTGAAAACTCCTGGTATGTTGCCGATAACGGACGCGACATGTTATGGAATCCAAGTGCAAGGTTCATCGACTCAACCGGACGACCATTATTCGGAGGTCAGCATTATGTATATATCATGGGTTCCATGTCGATCGATCGGGGAGACAAGATCTTTACATTCCCGGCTTATGATGCAGGCGCTTATTTAAGGAGTACCCTTCTGAAAACTTCTGATAATCCCAATCTTGACTGGGCGACCTTTGTTTATGCTAGTTGCCTTTATACTGCAATTCCAATGGCAATACCGGGTAATGAAAGTCAATGGCTGAGTAATGATGTAACAATAAAGCTCAGAGTTGCGAAACCTTACCAACGGTATTTTTCATTACCGATGCCGGGAGATAATCCGGATTCTGCTAATAATAACAATTATTGGCCGGTATATGAATTTAATACCAGTTCAATCGCTACGGGAAAGAACAGTCAGGAACAAGCCACCACCGATCTTGATCTGATCAATGTTGTTCCCAACCCTTATTATGCCTATGATGATTATGAAAATAACCGGTTGGATAACCGTATTAAGATCGTGAATCTTCCATCGCGATGCACAGTTACTATCTTTGATTTAAGCGGAACTCTTATCCGGCAGTTTGTGGTTGATAAAACAGGTATCCCGGAACCAAGATCTTCGACAGCCGGTAAAAACACCGACGCAAAGACATCTATCGACTGGGATCTTAAGAATTTTGCCGGAATACCGATTTCAGGTGGAGTTTATCTGATCCACGTTAAAGCCGATAATTTGGGTGAGCGTACACTTAAATGGTTTGGAATATTGCGACCTGTTGACATGAACTCATTGTAATGGCTTATACCTTTTGTAACAAGATAACAACAAAAAATTTCAGGATTATGAAAAATATATACAGCAGCTTAATTGCAATATTCTTGATGGGATTGGTAGTTATACCTCTTGATCAGGTTAACGCCGGTAACAAGGACCGGTCGGGTCAGGCTGGCGCTGCAGAACTGCTTATTAATCCATGGGCGCACAGTTCAGGTTGGGGATCTGTCGGAACATCCTGTACTCAGGGCTTGGAAGCCATCTTTACCAATGTAGCCGGAACAGGATTTACGAAGGGCACGGAGATCATCTTCACGTATACCAACTGGCTCCAGGGATCAGGAGTAAATTTGATGGCATTTGGCTTCAGTCAGAAACTTGGCGCGAACAAAGGAGTACTCACTGCTGCAATCATGTCGATGTCGTTCGGTGAAATCCAGATCACTACAACCAACTCTCCCGAAGGAGGTCTTGGAACTTACAAACCCAGTTATCTGAATATTAACCTGGGTTATGCAAAATCTTTTTCGAACAGTATCTATGGCGGTCTTAATATTAAAATTATCTCAGAATCTATTTCTGATGCAAGCGCAATCGGGATTGCACTCGATGCCGGGATCCAATATGTAACCGGAGAAAAAGATCAGATCAAATTCGGGATCGCTCTGAAAAATGTCGGAGCGCCAATGAAATTCAATGGTGATGGTCTTTCATTCCAAGGTATAATTCCAAGCCATGGAAACGACAACGACCTCTTCACAGTTGAGCAACGTTCGGCACGCTATGAACTTCCGGCAACATTAAGGATCGGCGCTTCTTATGATTTTTTAATTGGTGAAATGCACCGGATTACCCTTGCAGGTAATTTTGCTTCGAATTCGTTTTCAAAAGATCAATTTACTTTGGGATTGGAATATGCAATTAAGTACTACTTCCAGATTAGGGCCGGCTATACTTATCAAAACGGAATGTTCAGTGGTAATCTCACAGACCGTGGCACTGTATTTACAGGATTACATGCCGGTCTGACCGTTTCTGTTCCGTTTAGTAAGGAAAAAGAAACAGGTATTGCCATCGATTACTCTTACAGATCTACCAATCCATATTCTGGTACTCATAGTATTGGTATTAAACTTAACTTTTAATCGTTTCGTAACAAGTTAATCACTAACTTCGTTTTTGAGTGAAAGGACCCTTAAAAAGGGTCTTTTGCCTTATTATAACTTCAAAACCAACAAATCCAACAATGTCGGAAATCAAGTACTATACGCCGGAAGGACTTCTAAAACTTAAAAAGGAGTTAAATCAGCTTGTATCTGAAGAACGTCCTTTGCTATCGAAACAGATTGCTGAAGCCCGTGATAAAGGGGATCTATCAGAGAATGCCGAATACCATGCTGCCAAAGAAGCCCAGGGTTTGTTGGAAATAAAAATTTCCAAATTACAGGATATGATAAGCAACGCACGTCTGATAGATGAATCAAAATTGGATAACACAAAAATCCTGATTTTCTCCACAGTCAAGCTTAAGAACACTCAAAATGACGCAATTGTCACTTACACCCTTGTTCCTGAAAATGAAGCCAATGTTAAAATGGGAAAAATTTCCGTCAACTCCCCGGTAGCAAAAGGACTTCTTGGAAAAACCATCGGAGAGAAGGTCGAAATTACGATTCCTGCTGGAAAAATTGCACTTGAAATCATCGAAATTAAAAGACAAAACCTATAAGGTATGGGAAGTATTTTTACTAAGATAGTAAATGGTGAAATTCCCTGTTACAAGGTCGCGGAAAACGAAAACTATCTTGCTTTCCTGGATATTAATCCTTTAGCCGAAGGCCATACCCTTATCATCCCTAAGAAAGAGGTGGATTATATTTTCGATGTCGAGGATGAACTGCATAAAGGGTTGTGGCATTTTACAAAAATGGTTGCCCTTGCAATGCGTAAAGTCATTCCCTGTCAGCGGATCGGGATTACTGTTATCGGACTTGAAGTTCCTCATGCACATATTCACCTTATCCCACTGAAAGGCATATATGACATGGATTTTAGGAGGCCCAAACTGAAGTTCACACCTGAACAGTTTACCGAAATTGCAAGAAAAATTTCAGCCGAAATATAATAGTGAAAATATTAAATCGTAAATCGTAAATCGAAAATTCTTAGTAGGCTCTTACATTACGCCCTTCAATATAATTAATAAAAGCTTTGTTTACCACTTTATTGCCTCCAGGAGTTGGGTAATCGCCGGTAAAATACCAATCACCCTTATGATTGGGACAGGCAACATGCAGATCCTCGATGGTCTGGTAAATGATCTGAACCCTGGCATTGCAGGAAGCCGGAGTGAGTAACTCGGATATTTTTTCAGCAATCCTTACTGTTGAAAAGGGTTTGTAAACTTCCTTAACCCAGTTTACGATCTTTTCCTTTGATAGTTTTTCCTGAGCCTTGGATTTCTTGTAGACCTCATTGATGATCTGTTCCTGGTGAGTGTCTTTAAGTAATTCAATTGCAGCAATAAATGCAATAAAATCAGTGATCTTTGCCATATCGATACCATAGCAATCCGGATACCGTATTTGCGGAGCTGAGGAAGCAATCACAATCTTTTTGGGTCCAAGACGGTCGAGAATACGTATAATGCTGTGTTTCAGGGTAGTTCCCCGCACGATAGAATCATCAAGGACCACAAGATTATCAACATCCGGGCGGATACTTCCATAGGTTATATCGTAAATATGGGCTGCAAGGTCATCGCGTTGGGCATCCTGTGTAATAAAAGTTCGCAGCTTTAAATCTTTCACGGCAACTTTCTCAGCCCTGGGACGCAACCGGAAAATAGAATCCAATTTCTCTTGTGTAAGTGGCGGTCCGGCATTAAGAATTTTTTCAATTTTTATACGGTCGCAGAAGGCATCAATTTCTTCGATCAAACCGTAGTAAGCATCAATTGCCGTATTAGGAATATAGGAAAATACAGTGTTTTCAAGATCATAGTCAATTGCTTCAAGGATCGATGGAGCAAGAAATTTTCCGAGATTTTTCCTTTCCCTGTATATATCAATATCGGTTCCGCGTGAAAAATAGATACGTTCAAACGAACAGGATTTTCTCTCCATGGATTTATGAAATGATTTTTCACTCACTTTCCCATCTTTCTTAATGATCAAAGCATTTCCCGGTTCAAGTTCATGAATGAACTCCGCTGTAAGGTTAAAGGCAGTCTGGATAACCGGTCTTTCCGAAGTTACAACGACGACCTCATCATTCTTGTAGTAAAAAGCCGGCCGTATCCCGGAAGGATCGCGCATGACAAAAGCGTCACCATGACCGAATAGTCCGGCAATAACATATCCCCCGTCCCAGCTTTCGGCCGAGCGTCTCAGGATCTTCTGGATATTCAGGTTACTGGCGATTTCATAAGTTATCTTCCGTTTAGGTAAACCAATACGCTTGAATTTCTGATAAAGTTCCTCATTCTCTTCATCAAGGAAATGTCCGATCTTTTCAAGGATGGTTATCGTATCGGAAGTTTCAACCGGATATTGTCCCAGATCGATCAGCTTTTCAAAAAGTTCATCAACATTGGTGAGATTGAAATTTCCAGCAAGAACAAGGTTCTTTGTTAACCAGTTGTTTTCTCTGACAAAGGGATGAATATTCAGGATGTTGTTTTTCCCGAAAGTACCATAACGCAAGTGCCCCAGATAGAGCTCCCCTACCATCTCCACATGATTCTTAAGCCATTGAATATCATTTAACCGTTGCGGACACCGCTCCTCAATTTCTTTCAGGCAATTGCTTATTTTATTGAAAATAAACTGGATCGGCGCATTGTCGTTTGACCGGATCCGGTTAATGAACTTATTCCCGGGTTCAAGGTCGAATTTTATACAGGCAACACCGGCACCATCCTGGCCGCGGTTATGTTGCTTTTGCATTAATAAATGCAACTTGTTCAACCCATAGAAAGGTGTCCCGTATTTTCCCAGATAATATTCTAGAGGTTTTAGAAGTCGTATCAATGCGATACCGCATTCGTGCTGGATGGAATCGCTCATTGAACTGATTGTAAAATGGACTGCAAAGGTACAACATTTTTTAACGTACTTTTGCAGTATGGTTTGTACTGTTAATGAGTATGAATTTATTGAACTTTCCAAAGTTCTCCCGGTGATTGATGCCAGATCTCCGGGAGAGTTTGAACAAGGCCATATTCCCACGGCAATTAATATTCCATTATTTGATAATAAGGAAAGAGAACAAATCGGCATTATACACAACAAATCAGGCCGTGATCTGGCAATAATGAAGGGGCTTGATATTGTTCTCGATAAAGCTTCGGATTATGTAGACCGGATAAAATCTCTGATCAGCGAAAAAAGGATTCTTATACATTGCTGGAGGGGTGGGATGCGCAGCGCCTCAATGGCACAAATATTTAATGCGACCGGATATGAAGTATCCATATTAAAAGGCGGATATAAATCTTATCGAAGATATATCCGTTCACAATTCTTGAATAAAGCCCTGGTCGTGGTGTTGGGAGGATATACCGGTAGTGGTAAAACAAAATTGCTTGAAGGAATTGCCAGAAATGGGGAACAGATAATCGACCTCGAGAAGTTAGCTTGTCACAAGGGTTCCGTGTTCGGTTCCTTAGGGCAAACACTCCAGCCGACGAATGAACAATTTGAAAATAACCTCTATGCTATTTGGGGAGAATTGGATCTTTCAAGACCGATCTGGATTGAAGATGAAAGCAGAATGATCGGAAATGTAACCATTCCCGACCCACTGATCGACCAAATCAGTTCAGGGATATTGGTTAAGGTAGAAGTACCAATTTCAATGAGAATTGATCGTTTGGTTCAGGAATATTCCTGTTTCGATAATACAAAACTTGCTGAAGCAGTACTAAGGCTGCGCCACCGGATTGGAGGCGCCCGCACCAGAGAAGCATTACAGGCGCTGGATGAACATCGTTACGATATTGTAGCTGGCATTGTTCTTTCACATTATGATAAAGCATACCAATTTGCTATTGAACGCAGAATGAATAAAACGATTTACAAAATTGAATTGGATCAATCAAACATCGAATCAAATGCATCAAAAATTATAACTTTTTTTTATGATATCTATTTAAAATGAATCCCATTTACCTTGATTATAATGCAACCACGCCTCTCGATCCTGACGTTGCAGTTACAATGATTCCATTTCTGACATCAAAATTTGGCAATCCTTCCAGTTCATATATTTTTGGTGTAGAAGCAAAACAGACAATCGAAAAGGCCAGAAAACAAGTTGCCGGCCTGATTGGATGTTACTCTGATGAAATTATCTTTACAAGCGGCGGATCTGAGGCAAACAACCTTGCCATCAAAGGGGTTGCTTTTGCGGGATCGGCGAAAGGAAATCATATCATCACCTCTGTCATTGAACACCCTGCAGTAGCCGAAGTATGCCGTTATCTTGAAAAAATGAATTTCAGGGTAACCTATCTTCCTGTTGATGAATTCGGCCAAATCGATTTACGGGAACTACAAGCTGCAATTTGTCCCGAAACGATCCTGATCACAATTATGCATGCAAACAACGAAGTTGGAACCATTCAACCTATTGAAAAAATAGGGGAAATAGCAAGAAAAAACAACATCCTTTTTCATACCGATGCTGCTCAGACAATAGGTAAAATTCCTGTAAATGTATCAACATTGCAAGTCGATCTGCTTTCCATCGCGGGTCACAAGTTTTATGCGCCCAAGGGAGTCGGTGCGTTGTTTGTAAGACGTGGTGTAAGACTTGAAAAACTAATCCATGGAGCTGATCATGAACAAAACCTGCGGGCGGGTACTGAAAACGTTATGCAAATAGCAGGACTCGGGAGAGCCGCTGAAATAGTTACGAGTGAAAAATCAGAAATAAGGTATAAAGAGAGTTTGATGGATTTGCGCGATAAGCTATATCAGGGTATCAAACAGGCAATTCCGGAGGTCGGACTGAACGGACATCCTATCGACCGTTTACCGAATACTCTGAGCCTGGGATTTCCTGGGGCAGAAGCTCCTGTTCTTTTGGATGAAATGAAAGAAATTGCGGCCTCTGCCGGCGCGGCCTGCCATGCCGGGAGGAACAAACTTTCAGATGTGCTTAATGCAATGAAAGTACCTTTAGAATATGCCATGGGAACCATCCGGTTTTCTGTGGGCAGAATGACGACCCCCGAAGATATCGATAGGGCAATTCAGATTATTGTTGAAGCATACCAACGCTTAACAGGGGAAAGTCATAAAGCCGGGAGAATCCGGTTGACCGGTCACACCCATTCTCTGGGTTGCGCCTGTAAGATCAAGCCTCAGATACTTGAGGAGATATTGAGAGGATTACCACTTTCACATGACAAATCGGTTCTTGTCGGTCATGAAACATCCGATGATGCGGCGGTATACAGGCTAGATGAGGAAAATTGTATTGTTGAAACAGTCGATATCATTCCACCTGTTGTTGATGATCCCTATACCTTTGGAACCATAGCAGCGGCAAATGCACTGAGCGATATATATGCCATGGGAGCGAAACCTATTTTTGCGCTAAGCGTTGTCAGCTTTCCTGTTTCCAAACTTCCCCTGGAGGAATTGCAACAGATCTTGAAAGGGGCCAGTGATAAAGCTGCAGAAGCCGGAATTAGTATCATTGGCGGACACAGCATCGACGAAAAAGAACCAAGATTTGGGCTTGTAGTTACCGGGAAAGTTCATCCGGGAAAAATATTACGCAATTCTTCGGCGAATCCGGGAGATGCGATCATTCTCACAAAACCGATCGGAACGGGTATTATCACCACAGCGATAAAGAAAGGATTTGCAGAACCGGAGGTCATTGGTAACGCTGTGAAGGTGATGACAGAACTTAATCTCCAGGCAGCAACAATTATGGCAGGATTTCCGGTATCGGCCTGTACGGATGTTACCGGGTTCGGACTGCTGGGTCATCTGAAAGAGGTTATTGAAGGTTCTAAAGTCGTAGCTGAAATCCATGCCGGAGCAGTCCCGATAATACCGGGAACCTGGGAATATGCGGCGGCGGGTTGTATTTCGGACGCTACATTAAATAATGCAGATTTTGTCAGGCCGATAACGCATTGGGATGTTGATATTCCCGAACTTCTTAAAACAATTCTTGCCGATGCTCAAACTTCCGGAGGATTGTTACTTACCCTACCGAAAGAATTTGCTTATGCCATTATCGAAGAGTTACAGAAACAAGGTAATAAAGAAGCAGAGGTCATTGGAAAGATCGTAAAGGGAAATCCTGCAATCTTTGTAAAAAAATAAAAGATTATTCCTTCAGAAGCCCTTCCATGACTGTCCGGTCATAAATTTTTCCCACCGGATAAATATTTCTCCGCTGATCAGCATAGGGAGAGTTGTTATAAAACCAGTTCAGGATCAGATCCGGTCTTCCGGCAAAGGAAGTATCATTGATTTTTTTGTTATTCAGTTCTACCAGCAGGGCCGGGTTTTCTTTGCACATTTTATCTGCCAATTGTTCAAGTACATAGGATTCAGCGTACTCCTTCTGTTCAAAGATCGCATCGAAAAATCCCCAGTAAACATACGATCCGTTTCCCTTCGGTTCAAGGATGTGGGGAATAATCCTGGCCGCCGGCTGCATTACCTCCACAATAGCTGATCCGGGCGGGAACCAGCGATTCTCGGTAATTTCATCATAATCAATATTGGTCATTGGATGTCGTCCTTCATATGGATTTAATTGCCATTTTGGGGCTTTAAACCTATATGTTGAGATTCGGATTGAGATCCCTTTCTGAATGAGTTTCATTTGGATTCCATGGACATGTAAACGGTCGATCACTGCTTTCCATTCCGCTGGAATTATATAAGCATAGGGTAGCTTAATGGTTAGAGTTGGGCGGGTTTTACAGAAATAGGGGAGGTCGAAGATCATAGGAATATTGGTATATTTAACCCAATTCCCACCACTGATTTTACTATTTTCCATTGTGTAATCGACTCCTTTAAATCCGACCATTATACTGTCATTTTCCAGGGTTTCAAACTGAAGTGGAAAAGGGATTTGCCGGAATTCTTCGGAGGTGCAGAATTGATCAGCTTTCCGGATCATAGAGCGCAGATTACTGTTTTCCCGGTTCAGGATTTCAAGACACGTCTTAATACACTCATATGTTGCATTGACCCTTTGCTTGTATGGTTTCAACATATGTGTTTCAATGAGTAACCCGGGCCGGTTCCGTAATGCAGAATAGCCCTGGGATAGCATCGGAGGGGCAACTTCTGTGATCAGGCCACTCCTGGGATCATGCCAGCGTCGGAAATCTACATATGGAAAAACCGGATAACCGGCTTTATCCATGGTACTTTCAAACTGGGGAAGAAAAACATCACGTGACCAGGAAGTAAGTTGTGAATCCATCTCACCGAAAATTTCCATAAGATATGTCAAAACATATTGATAATCGGCGCCATCGGTGGTATGGCAATCAATGAAAAAGTCAGGCATCCATTCATTGAACAATTTCAACCAGGCGATCATTTCAGGGGTGTCAGTTTTCAGAAAATCCCGGTTCAGATTGAGGTTATTCGCGGTCACACGCCAACCCATTTCCTTCGGACCGTTCTGATTGATCCGGTTATACAGACCAAACCGTTCATGACCATCTACATTAAAAATGGGTATGAACAAAATTGTAACATTTTCAAGAAGAGAAGAGGTGGGAAGAGATGATTTTACCAAGTCGCGGATGAGCATCATCCCTGCATCCTTGCCTTCACATTCTCCGGGATGGATACAACCCTGAAGAAGCAGGACGGTACGGCCGGTAGCATGAATGGCATAAGGTTCACTCAGTCCTTCTTTATCGACAATTAATAATGGTAGGTCATGCCCTTGAGCGCTTTTACCGAAGGATGTCATGGTAAGCATGGAGGAGGATCCTGCCAGATTTTTAAGAAAATCAACTGTCTCCTGGTAATGGGGAGTTTCCAATCCACCGGATTTCTCATAAGGGGTTATCCAGTCAGTTCCCTGAGAAAATAATTCATGAAAGCTGAAAATCAACAGTACCAGAGTTAGTGATTTTTTCATCTCATTTAAAAATATGGAAGCGTCAAACATAGTGAAAAAATCGTATCAACTGACCATGAAAAATGAACCGAATGAATGGTTTCTATCACAGAAACTATTTAGATTCGTTTTGTTTCTGACAGTCATTTTTTTCTATATTTGCACCTCGAAACGACCTCTAATTTTATTTTTTTCAATGGAAAAATCACTCGTTGATATTCTCGAAAGGGTTCGCGAACTCTTTTTCAAATACGGAGTGCGAAGTGTATCAATTGATGATATTTGCAGGGATATAGGAATTTCCAAGAAAAAGCTTTATCATTATGTGCGCAGTAAAAATGAACTGGTAGAAAAACTGTTGGAACTTGAACGGGAAAATTTTGAGATCATTTTCTCGACCCATAATTTCGATGGTGTGAACGCGATTGACATACTTTTGACGGTCAGCCGGGAGGTGGGTGAGCGATTTTGGGACATCAGTCCCTCCATGACCTTTGACTTAAAAAAATACTACCCGGAAATCTATCATAAGCACATTGATGAACGTATAGAGTTTATTTATCAAAAGATTCAGATCAACATCCAGAAAGGGATCAGTCAGGGAATGTACCGGGATGATTTGAGTATTGAACTTGTTGCCCGCTTATATATCCGGCGACTGATCGACTTGCATAATCCTGAGTTTTTTCCGGCTGAGAAATTTTCTTTCCAGACCCTATTCGATGTCATGTTTGACAACTTTATCCGTGGTATTGCCAATGAAAACGGGATCGGTTACTATGAAAAACAAAAACGGAAAGTGAACTTTAAAAGATTCAACTAAATGGAACACAGAATTCGAAGCATCGGATTTTTTATCGTTATCGGAATTTTAATTTTACATCCAATCGTAATTCTGGCACAGCAACAAACAGGGAGAAAAACCCCCATGCCTTTCTCGCTTCAGCAGGCCCAGGATTATGCATATATAAATAATTATGATCTGAAGAATTCAGAATACGATGTAGAGATAGCCAAAAAGATGGTTAACCAGAATATTGCCATCGGATTACCGCAACTCAACGGGAGCCTTGACTATGTTGATTATTTCCTTATGCCGACCCAGATGATCCCGGATATATTTTCCCAACCACCCAGGTATGACGTTCTGGTACCGGTTCAATTTGGCGCTACTTATAATATGACCTTGAAAGGGACTCTTTCGCAACTTATTTACAGCGGACAATATCTTGTTGGGGTACAAACAATCAAAGCCTATCTTAAAACAGTTAAGCAGAAAAACATCAAAGATCAGGTCGATGTACGTGATCTGGTTGCTGAAAACTATGTCGGCTTATTGGTAATCCAGGAAAGCACGAAGATTCTGGATTCGACCTATAAAATCGTCAGCAAGATGGTGGATGAAGCGCAACAGGCATTTAAATATGGATTGCTTGAAGATATCGATGTAGATCAACTTGTTTTGAACAAATCAAACCTGGAAGCAATCCTGATAAATACAAGAAACAGGCAGTTAATTGCCTACAATTTCTTTAAATTTATTTTGGGTGTTAAAGAAGATCAGGAGGTAACTCTCACCGATGACCTTAACACTTTCCTGGCCCAGATTAACCGTGATCAATTAATTAATCAACCGTTTGATTATAATTACAATATTGATTACAAAATGCTCAAGCAACAGGAACACCTGACCGAGATGCAATTCAAGTTATCAAAAACAACTTATCAGCCAACCCTGACAGCTTATCTAACGGCCAATACAAATGCTCAACGGCAGGGATGGGATTTCTTTAATACTTCAAAACCATGGTTCACGGCTGCCACATTCGGGGTTTCAATGCAAATCCCTATCTGGAGCAGTGGCAGCAGGAAATATGGAGTTGACCAGGCAAGGTTGAACCTATACAAGATGAGAGTTCTGGATGAAAAAGTGAAAACACAGGTGCAGTTGCAAGTTGAAACAGCCAAAAAAGATTTTGATAACTCGTATATTGTCTACCAGAATAAACAAAAAGGATTCGAAACTGCACTCAAGATATACGAAAAAACCACGATGAAGTACAAACAAGGTATATCTTCCAGCACCGATCTTAATCAAAAATACAACCAGTTCCTCTCAGCCAACAGCGATTACATGCAATCGATTTTTGATTTGATCCGTAACAAGATCAGGCTTAGCAGGCTCCTTGAGAAATTTTAATTTGACTTCCTGCGACGCCATCTCAGTTTCATTTTCACATCGATGAGCAACATAGCCGGTACAAAAACCAGGGTCAGAAAGGTCGCAAAACTTAACCCGAAAATAATGGTCCATGAAAGCGGCCCCCAGAACATTACATTATCACCACCAAAATAGAGATGCGGGTTCAGCTCTGTAAAGAGGGTCACGAAATTGATATTCATTCCGACAGCCAAAGGAACCAGTCCCAGCATGGTTGCGGTCGCGGTGAGAACAACCGGGGTAATCCTGGTCTTACCGGCCTGTATAATCGCATCTCTTGTTTTTAACCCGCGGAATTTTAATTCATCGGCAAATTCAACAATCAAGATACCGTTCCTCACCACAATTCCGCCCAGCGCCACGATTCCCAATCCGGTCATGATCACGCTGATGGTCATCTGGAAAATGATAATACCGAACAGCACACCGATCACGCTGAAAATTACTTCGCTAAGGATAATGAATGATTTACTTAATGAGCCAAACTGGGTTATGAGGATAAAAAATATCAGGCCGATCGCAATAACCATGGCTTTCAAAAGAAACGCCATAGTTTCAGCCTGGTCCTCCCGCTCTCCTGTCAGATTGATCTCGATCCCTTTCGGAAGATTGAAACCGGGAAGTGATGAACTGATACTGGCGACCACTTCATTGGCGGTGTAGCCTGATAATACCTCGGAAGATAATGTGATAACCCGTTTAAGGTTTTTACGTTTGATACCGCCATATGTATCCCGATAATCAATGGTTGCAACCGAAGAAATCGGAATTTGCCGTAACAATCCTGTATTCATATCACGATAGGTTATCTTGGCGTTGATGACCTTGTTGATATTTTTTCGGGCCTGGTCGGAATATCTTAGCTGGATCGGATATTCATCCTCTTCTTCCTTGTATTTTGAGACCTCTTTCCCATAAATGGCCGTACGAAGTTCCATACCGATCTGCCCGAGTGAAAGTCCTTCACGGTTAGCCCTGACACGGTCGATATCGATAATGATCTCAGGCTTGTTCTTTTCAAAATCCGATTTCAGCTGCTCAATTCCGGGAACACGTAAAGAATCAAGATAGTTTTTAAACTCATTGGAGGTCACGATCAGGTCTTCAATATCCTCCCCGGCAATTTCAATGTTGACAGGTTTTCCGGTAGGGGGTCCCATCTTGTTTTTATCGACACTTATCGTTGTTCCCGGGATATTTTTCAGCCTGACCCGGATATCATCCAAATATTTTTGAGTTGAAACACCTCCCCGGTACCTGCTTTCGACAAAATTGATTGTGACTTTCCCCATGTTGGAAGATACACTCCGGTCGAACATGCTTTCTCCTGCGCCAAATCCCACATTGGTGATTACCGACTCAACAAGCTGATTCTTCTCTCCAAGGACAGAATATACCCGTTTCTCAACCAGTTTTGTAACGGAGTCGGTCACCGTCTGATCAGTTCCTTCCGGCATCTTTATAAAAACCATTATGCTGCTTGGCATATTATTCGGGAAGAAAACGACTTTGGGCTTGACAATGCCGGTAAAAAATATTGAAAGAAAGAAAAGAATAGTCACAACGGCAAGCAAATACCAGGGAGTTCTGCCTTTCAGGAAGAAAACCAGAGTTCTTTCGTACATTTTCATAGCCCATGGCCATACGATGGTCTGAAATTTTGCAATGGCGTCTTTGAGGACAATCCGGTACAGGGCATTCATGATAAGAACAAATATGAAAATATTTCCGAGAACAAAGCTGCCGGAGATATAAGAAAATATTGCAAGTAGGAGAAAGATGCCGCTGACAATGATTAACCGTTTCCTGTTTGCCCGGTGTTCGGTAACATCATATTCATGTTTCATAAATGTAACGGCAAACACAGGATTGATGATATATGCGACGAAGAGTGATGCAAATAGAGTCAGGATTAAAGTAACCGGCATATAATGCATGAATTTCCCGACAATTCCCGGCCAGAAAGCGAGTGGAAAGAAAGGAGCCAGCGTTGTCAGAGTTCCCGACAAGATGGGGAGGAAAACCTCCCCGGCTGCATTTTTGGCCGCTTTGACAATATTTTTTTCACTACGGTGGATCCGGTGGGTGTTTTCAATTACCACAATTGCATCGTCAACGATTATCCCAAGGGCGAATATAAATCCGAACATTACAATCATATTCATCGTAAATCCAAGGCTGGGCATGATCAGGTAAGCCACAGCCATGGATAACGGCACCGACAGGGCTACAAAGAAAGCATTATTTAAGCCCATAAAAAACATCAGTACAATCGTCACCAGTATGAATCCGATGAGGATGGTATTGTTTAGTTCCTCGAGTGTGCTTTTAGTGAATCGCGATTGATCGCCGGTAATGGTGACCTTGAGATCGGGAGGGTAACTGGCGCTCTTCATTTCATCCATGATGGTTTTGATCTCATCAGAAGCATTGATCAGGTTTTCCCCGCTTTTTTTGATCACATTCAGGGTGATTACATTCTTACCATCGAGGCGGGCAAAACTTTCCTGTTCCTTAAAGGAATCTTTTACATCGGCAATATCTTTGATATAAACAACCGCGCCACTGGCTGACTTCAACATTATTTCCTTGATCTCGTCCGGCGATTTGAATTGCCCGGTTATACGTATGGTGTATTTGGTTCCGAAGGAAGTGATCGTACCGGCGGAAACCGTCACATTTTCAGCAGAAATTGCACTCTCGATATCACGGAAAGAAACACTAGCCGCTTGCATTTTATACATGTCTACATCGATCTGTATTTCGCGTTCCAGGGCTCCGACAATATCCACGCGCGTAATCTCTTTCAGGGTCTCTATCTTGTCTTTCGCCTCGTCGGCATACTTCTTCAGGCGTTGCAAGTCATAATCACCGGCAAGGTTGATATTCATTATGGGTATCTCGGAAAGATCAATTTCTTTGATATCCGGGTCCTTCGGAAGATTGTTGGGGAGATTGGTCTTTGCTTTGTCTACAGCATCCCTTACCCGTTGTTTTGCTTCCGAAACGGCAATTCCAGGATTAAACTCCACCACGATGGTTGAGAAATCCTGGATGGAATTACTTGTGATCTTCTTGACATCTGCCAATGATTTACATTCCTTTTCAATCGGCCTGGTCACCAGGTTCTCCATATCCTCTGGGGACGTCCCGGGGTACACCGTATTGACCAGGATCGTAGGGATAACGATCTCGGGAATTTGTTCTTTCGGAATGCTCAGATACGACATAAATCCAAGAACAGAAATAAATACAGCCAGTACGTAAATGCTTGTTTTATTGTCGACTGCCCAACTGGTTGCGAAAAATTCCTTAAGCCTAAATTCTTTCTTTTTCATCATTGTCCGGGATTGGTATAGTCGATGATCTGACCATCATAAAGGTCTTTGTATCCGGCCGTGACGATCAGATCGCCTTCATTAAGTCCGGTCACTACTTCCGTGAGGCCGTTATAGCTGATGAATGGGATTACGGTACGTTTCCGCGCAACCTTTTTCCCATTTTCCGATGATGCAATAAATACGAATTGACCTTCATCGCGAGATGTTTGGATATAATTTTGTGGAATTGCAATTGTGGAGACATTCGCATAATCCTTGATCCTGAGTATTGCAATCATATTGGCACGGTACATTATATTGCTTGGAGGAAGGTCAACCTCAACCTGGAATGTCCGGTTAGTTGGATTGATATACTTACTGGAAAACGTGATCGACTGTGTTTGTTCAATCCTCACATCAGGCAGGTAAATTTTAACAGGGTCACCAGTCTTGATCTTTGCAGAGTATGCTTCTCCAACATCTGCAAGGGCTTTGGCCTTTGAAAAGTTAACGATCCGAAACGCCGGTTGTGGGGAAGAGGAGGAAGCCATCTGTCCGACCTTGATAGGAATTTCTTCGATTGTCCCGTCGATCGGGGCGGTTATATTCGACATCAGTATCTGATCCTCAAGAGTGTTGATCTTGTTTTCAAGTGATTCTTTGGCATTCTTTGCCGACAAATATTGTACTTCGGACCCAATCTTCTGATCCCATAAGGCTTTCTGCCGGTTGTACAAATCGGATGCATAATCAAGCTGAGCCTGAAGCTCCTTCATTGTTTGCTTTAAAACTTCGGCATCCAGCTCTGCCAATATCTGTCCCTTTTTAACATAGTCACCTTCTTTGACCAGTATTTTCGTGACAACACCGGGAGTGCGCGGACTTACACCAATATTTTCATTGCCATCGATTCTTCCCTGGACTTCAATGTAATGTTCAAAAAGAGTTTTTTTAATGGATTTTACACTTACGATAGTGGCTTCCACGGCCCCGGCAGGGTTAAGTTCCTTTTCAAGTTTAAGGATTTCAATGGTTAGTTTATCATGCTCTTTTTTAAGTTGCTCAAGCTTTGTCTTTTTATCGGTTTCCTTTGTGCTGCAAGCGATAAGGAATATAATTGAACCGACGATCAAAATCCACTTTTTCATACCAATTTATTATCAGAATTGAACTCTTGTTTTTGAAATGAGGCGCAAAGATACCAAATTTTCCGGACGGGAAAAACTATTCAAGGGAACATAGTTTCCGGAGAAATCCATTGGCATTATCGTTGCATAAACTCCACCAGTCGTTTCTTAAAATCTGATTTCTCCTGATCCGACATCTTGTAATCAAACCTTCCCAAGGATTGCTGCAGGTTGAAATAATTTTTGAGGAAATTGTAAAAGGAAGTATTTACCGACAGACTACTTGATAGATTTTGCTGTTGGGCATCCAGGACATCCAGTATACTTTTCTTCCCAAGAAGATACTGGTTGTTATTAATTTCAAGATTTTTGTTTGCCGAAGATTCAGCAATTTTCATTTGTTTATAGTCATAATAGGTCGACATCAGTGTAGAAAGGTTGGAGCGGATGGTAGACTCCAGCTTATCTATAGAAGAAAGTTGTTCGCTTTTAAGTTGGGCAAGCGACAACCTGGATTGCTGCATGACCGCATTATTTTTTAATCCGGTGAATAAAGGGATCTCGACTTTTGCCCCGACTGACCAAGAATAAGTAGCATATGAAACCGGTATTCCGTTTTGGATCTCAACCGGAGTTTGGTATAGCCGGTTAGAGTAATTTCCAAAGGCAGTGGTAGTAGGAATGAACCGGGAAATATTGGAGGATTTATAATAACGTTCCTGAGCTTCAATCAGAAATTGATATTGACGGATAACAGGTGAATTTTGAATCCCTTCTTTCACAAGAAAATTACTCAGCGTCTGCAACCGTATAGGATCATCAAGGATCTCAAAAAAGCCGGAATCCGCAACCAGAAGCCCGGACCTTTCCAGGTTGAATTCGTCAAGATCATAGGCTGTCAGGTTTTTAACATGAACCAATTGTATTAACTGATAAGAAACCTGTGAAATGGATGAAAACGCAGTAATCACATTGCTTTTCGATTTGGCGACTTCCACTTGCCAACGGAGTACTTCATCCTCGCCGGCAGAACCGGCTTCCTTTTTCATCTGTGATACTTCAAGGTTTGACCTGCTGATCATCAGGTTGTTGATCATCAGATAAAAATTATTACGGGATTCGAGAATATTGAGGTAAGCATGAGCAACCTGGTTCCCGATATCTAATTTTCGGGAATTGAGGTCTTCCTCGCGCGCTGTTTGCCTGGATTTTTCAATTTTCAGGTTGGCCCAGGAAGGTTCGGAATAGAGTATCTGAGAAGCATTGGCATTGGCAGTGATCATTTGCGGAGGCTGATAATTCTGTTTGTCATTCAGCATGCCTGTTGCATTGACATCAAGATACGGCAGCAGAACAGACCTGGCGATATTGATATCTTTGGAACCCGCCATCACTTCAAATTTTTTCGCAACAAGATCCTGGTTGCTATCCAGAGCCAGCGTCATAACATCGGGAAGAGAAATAAAGCGTGCGGAGTTATCCCGTTTCCTTAGATCGACAATGGTTGCCTCTGTAAATAGATCCCATGAGATCAGTTTTAAACCCAATTTAGCAAATGTGCCAAGGTTCAGGAATACACCCCTACCTAACAGCAGTTCAATCGGCAGAGAAGAAGCATTTTGTCCAAGCAGAATTTGTTGAATATTCAACGCAATGCGCTTCGATAGCCGTAAGATAATGCGAGGATAAACGGAAGCCAAAGCACCCTCTTCAACCAGGGTTTGGTCGAACCCGAAACTTGGCAATTTTCGGGTGGTCAGGGAATCCATTAAACGGGTGAACTCAGAAATGGGTAACCGGAACATCGCATCCAGATAAACAGCATCCGCATCGCGGGGAATTGCATTTAAAATCTCATCAGCCGAGGTATCCGCAAGAATAAGATTGATTTTTACATTACCGATGGTATCAAAATTAGCAGTGGTACGGTGTTCCGGATTCAGGACCTCGAAAAAATCCTTGCTGATCACAAACGCCAGGTTTTTGAATGGAACGATTTTTTTCAATTCCTTAAACTCATTTTCGAGGGAGGGTTTAAACTGGATATAGCAGAGATTAGGAACTCCGCTCGCACCATTGAAATTAGGAAGTCGCTGTAACTCCCAATTGATAATTAATCCGGCGATAACAGGTTTCATTAATCCCTTCCGCGATGCCAGATCCTGGGAGGCCAGAACTCCCATTCCGATGATGATATCGATACTGGTATCGGCAAGCAGTCGGGTGTCGATCGCTTTAACTCGTTCCATCGTCCACGAACCGGTGGTAAGCATTGGATCAAGAAAATCAACATCAACCTGGCCGGCCATCAGACCTTTCACTTCCTGAACCAGGTAGGATTGAAATTCCTGATTAATTTTTGCAGGCCCGTCATATACCACTGCAACCGTTACATAACCGGTTTTGAATTTCACCGGCGAGTGGGCATTGACAGAAAAGATTCCTGCCATGGATATTATCAAAATAATGACCAATAAAATTTTTGAAGAGGGAGGCGCTGGATTTGGTTTTTTTCTTTGTTCCGGCAACCGTTTCTTTTTCTTTTCAAGGAGGGTCGCCATTTTATCATACATGATGGGAACCACAATGAGTGTCAGGAACATTGAACTGGTTAGACCGCCAATCAATACCCAGGCAAGTCCATTTTTCCATTCAGCGCCCGCACCCGAAGCCGTTGCAATAGGTAACATTCCGAAAATCATGGCAAAAGTGGTCATAAAAATAGGCCGGATACGCATTTTCCCTGCATCGATAAGGGCATCGAAAATAGTTTCACCTGCTTTGCGCCGGTCGTTTGCACGGTCGACAATGAGTATAGCGTTTTTCGCCACCAGTCCTACCATCATAATAATTCCGAGAATGGAGAAAACATTTATTGTATTTCCAGTCAGTGCAAGCGCCAGAATAGCGCCGATTAGCGCCACCGGTATTGAGAATAGTACAACAAAGGGGTAAAGGAACGAATCATACAGGATCACCATGATGAAATAAACAAATAGAATACCCGCAATGAGCGCTACGAATAGTCCTAGGAAAGAGGTGACCATTTCATCCTGGTCCCCGCCGAAATTGATCCGGGTTCCCTGTGCTTTCAAGGTTCCCATTTTTTTTGCAAATGCCTGTATGATGGATCCACTCGGCGATCCGTCGGTATAGGCGCTGACCGTCGTCATTGCATTGCGGTTCTTGCGTTCCAGCTTGGTAGGTCCTGACGACTGATAAATAGTTGCGAATTGCTGTAATTCTATTATTTCTCTCTTAAAATTGACAAAGGACAGATGCGCGATATTATCGGGATTGGTGCGATCAAATTTGTCAAGGGCCACCCGGATATCATATTGATTCGATCCCTCACGGTATTTTGAATCGTTATTGCCTGTAAGCGCTACCTGTAAGGCTGTACCGACATCGGTTACAGTCAAACCGAGGGCTGCCATTTTCTGCCGGTCAATTTCAACCCTGGTTTCAGGATTCCCTTGTGTTGCTGAGAGTTTCAGGTAAGTCACACCCGGTGTCATGATCAGATTGCTGGCGACCAACCCTGCTGATTTCATGATGCTGTCGTGGTTCACACCGGTAATTTCCACATTCACCGGAGCGGAACTTGTACCACCGGTAAAACCAATCTGATTGATATAAACCTTTACTCCGGGAATATCTGCCGTCAACTCTTTTACTTTCTGCCCCAATTGGGCCGTAGTCAAAGAGCGCTGTTCTTTTGGACAGAGAGAGACGACAATCTCGGTTTGATTATCTGTGGCTACCCCGTCACCACCTTTGCCTACGTTTGTAAGGATGCTGGTAACTTCCGGTAATGAGGCGATCCGCCGCTCGATTTTTTGGGTTTGCCGGTTATTATAATCGAGAGTAGTTCCTGGAGTAAATTCAAGCGCCATTGAAAACTGACTCCGGTCTGTCTGTTTCATAAATTCAAACCCGGTCAGTCCTGAAACCGGGATCATTAAAATTATAATGAAGCCTGCAACCACAAGATATAGCACTTTGTAAGGATGGTGAAGACTCCATCCCAGGAGCGAAACATACTTTGTTGTAAGATAGCCGAACATTCGTTCGAACATTCGGCCAAAACGGTTAAGCAGCGAATCGGAATAGGAAGATTCAAGTTTGGCAAAACGTGAAGCAAGGATTGGCGTTACGGTGAATGAAACCATTAAGCTTGTCAGAGTCGACACCAGGATAATAACGGAAAAACCACGGACAATATCTCCGATAAGACCGGTAGTCAAAGCCAGCGGAACGAAAACCACAACATCTACAAAGGTGATCGAAACTGCTGCAAAACCGATTTCTGTGCGTCCTTTGATAGCAGCAGTAAATTTTTCCTCCCCCTTTTTCGAGATGATGATAAATATTTTCCAGTACCACAATAGAATCATCCACCAGGATGCCTATAACTAATGACAAGGCCAGTAGAGTGAAAAGATTCAGGCTCATTCCTAAAATCCACATAACCACGAATGCCGTGGTCAGGGAGCATGGAATCGACACCATGACGATCAAGGAAGTCCGGAAAGAATGCAGAAAGAGAAACATTACTGAAGCCACCAGCAGAATAGCCAAGCCGAGATCTTCCATAACGGCCCTGGCAGCGTCCATGGTAAAAACACTCTGGTCGTCGGCGATGTCGAAATGGAGATGGATATCTTTGTAATCGGATTCCAGACGTGTTAATTCCTTACGAACCAGTTCACAGACCTTCACCATATTGGCATCGTTTTGTTTCTGGATTTCCAATCCTAGTGCATTAATCCCGTTAAACCGGCTGACCAGTACGGGATCTACAGTCCCGTCCTGGACTTCAGCAATATCTTTAAGTCGTGTCTCACCTCCTTTGGCAGAACGGCCGACAACCAGGTTTTTCATTTCATCCAGCGAAGTGAATTTTCCGGCAACACGGACTACGAACTGGTGGGAAGGATCCTTTAACTTACCTGTTGGAAAATCAAGGTTTGCAGAATAAATGGAATTGGCAATCTGGCTAATGGAAAGACCATAAGCACGTACTTTTTGTGCATCTACATTAACCTTTATTTCTCGTTTCAACCCGCCGATAATTTTTATATTGCCGACACCCGAAACCCTGGATAAAGTTGGCTTTATTTGATCTTCGACCAGAGTAAAAAATCGTGCAGATGTAAGTTTGGAAGTAAGGGAAAGCCTTAGAACCGGCAATTGGCTGGCTGAATAAGTCAGAAGGGAAGGAGTTTTAACATCCTTTGGCAGGTCGGAGATAATCTCATTCACCTTTCGCTGCACATCCTGAACAGCGGTGTTGATTGTAGCGGAACGGTAAAATTCAATGAATACGATGGATAATCCCTCATAGGATACGGAGGTAATGTTCTTCACCTTTTCGATACCCGACAAGGCATCTTCAATAATCCGGGTAACACTATTTTCCACTTCACTGGGCGATGCACCAGGATAGATGGTTTGAACTGTAACATAAGGCGCCTCGATCTTTGGCAGCAGTTCATAGCCCAATTGAAAATACCCAAAAACTGCAATCATTCCAAGCGCCAGAAAAATTACTATGATAAACGAAGGTCGTTTGATTGCTAATTCAGTAAAGGACATAGAAAGATTTAGATTTATTTGATTATCGCAACTTTGACATTGTCCGATAAGTTATATTGTCCACTAATGACCACCCATTCACCTTCTTTAAGGCCATTCAATACTTCGAAAAACTGATCAGACTCACGCCCGAGGGTAATGGTGCGAAGCAAGGCAATATTTCGGGAAATTACAAAAACCTGGGCATTTTTTACACTTCCGATTAATGCTTCACGGGGAATAACGATTGCATTCCTTGAAGCTATGGATGTAAAATTAACCCTGGCGAACATGCCACCTTTTAAAGGATTTTCCTGCGGGTTGGGGAGTTTGATTTCAACCGGGAAGGTATGTTCATCATCGGCTTTGGAAGCGATATTTTCCACACGGCCAATATATATCACTCCCGGATAGACGTCGGTCGAAATTTCTACCAAATCACCGGGTTTTAGCATAAAGGCATCTTTTTCAGAGACGTTTACTGCAACTTTCAGGGTTGAGATATCGACAATACTCCCGATGGTTGAATTCAGCTGTACATATGAACCTTCATTTACTTTCCTTGAATTAATTGTACCTGAGATGGTCGCTTTGACTCGTGTATCATCAAGCGCTTTCTGTGAACGGGTCATATCATTCTCAGCCGATTGCATATCCAGCCTGGAAAGATCCAGTTGGGAAGCAGATATCGAATTCTGCTCATAAAGCGTTTTGTTACGTTCAAAATCGCGCTTTGCCTTGAAATAATTAATTTCAGAACGGGCCATATCCGACTTTCGCACAAGGTCATCAATTTCCAACAAAAGCGTTCCAATACGAACATTGTCACCAATCTTAAAATGAATAGCTCTGACAATACCCTGGGCCTCGGAAATGATATCTACATCATTGTTGGGATTTATCACTCCCACCATGCTTACAAGGTTTGACATCAATTGTTTCTTACACTGGAAAACATTTACGGGGATGTCGCTAAGCACATCCGGTCGGCTGCCTTTTTCTTTTTTCTTCCCAATAACGAATACTAAGACAATAATGCCAATAACAATAATTGTTGTAATTAAGGGGAAAAGTACTTTTTTCATGGGCACAGGAATATAATCAAACTATTTAGGAAGTGTTTATTTTTCAAATATATGAAGAAAAGGAAAAAAACAAATGTCCGGGTTCAAAAACTATTTAATAAAAAAAAGTTTCCATTTTGTCGTATCTTTACAGAATGGAAGAAAAGGTATTTCAGATTCTTGAAAAAGTCGGGAAACTATACCATAGTTACGGGATAAAAAGCGTAACCATGGATGATGTTGCCAGGCACCTGAATATGTCCAAGAAAACCTTATATGAATATTTTAAAGATAAAAAAGATCTGGTCAGGCAGGTTTTGCTTCAGGAGCAAGAAAAGATCAACGAATTTTTCGAAGAAATTTTAACGAAAAAGTTGAATGCAGTCGAAGAGTTATTCGAGGTATATAAGATAATAAATGTGATGTGCCAGGATTATAATCCTTCAATGGAATATGACATACGGAAATATTACCCGGATATTTTTACATGGATTAAGGAGATCAGGCGTAAACGTATGTATACCGCAGCCTATAACAATATGGTGAAAGGGAAGCGTGAGGGATTATACAGGAAGGATCTGATTGCATCAATTATTGCAAAGCTTCATGTTTCGCGAACCGAGACTTTGATTACTAATGATATTTTTTCGATGGAGGAGTTAACCTCCTGTAAAGTTTTCCAGGAGATCCTTATTTATAACCTCCAGGGGATACTCAGTCATAAAGGAAGAACATTCTTTGAAGCCAACTTCGAAAAAATCAAAAGCAGTCAAAAATAGCCCAATTTTAAGTTCAGGTTTTCCTTATCTTTGAGGGTTTCAGGCAACTATCTGAATGGCTTTACGTCTAATTGACAGGACCGTTGAATGATAATCGACGAATCCATAATTGAGGGATGCATTGCAGGTAAGCGCAGTGCACAAAATGCCCTTTATCGGAAGTTCTCAGCTATGATGCTTTCGGTTTGTATGCGATATGCTCAAAACCGGGATGAAGCAGAAGATATTCTGCAAGAAGCCTTTATTAAAATATTTCATAACATAGCAACATTCCGTGGAGAGGGCTCTTTCGAAGGATGGATGAAACGTATTATGATCAACCATGCTCTTAATCATTATCGGAAAAACAAAAAAATGCCATTTCATAAGGATATAGATGAAATCAATGAACAGGAAATACTAAATAAAGAGGATATTTCCGGGCATCATGAACCTGTTTCCGCAGAAATCCTCTTATCATTGATAAAATTACTGCCACAAGGGTATCGTATGGTTTTTAACTTATATGTTTTTGAAGAATATACTCATAAAGAAATCGCAAAAGAACTTAACATCTCTGAAAACACCTCTAAAACGCAACTCCTGAAAGCTCGTAGGATGTTGAGAAGAAGGCTTTCCGAGTTAAATCTTATGAAAAATATTTCACTGATACATGGAAAATAATATAAAATATCAGGACGATGATGACCGGATGATGGACAAAATGTTCAGGGAGAACTTGTCTGATCACCAGATTGAGCCATCTTCCGGGGTATGGAAAAGTATCAACCGTAAATTGATGTGGAAAGAACTGTCACACTTCAATTTCACGAATCTTTCCAGACTGAGCTGGATTGGCGGCGCTTGCGTGATGGTTCTGATCACTGTTACCGCTTATCTTTTCATTAGACCGGGAGATCCTTCTTCCTCTACTTTATCCTCAAAAGGAATTATTTCGATTCCTATTACCGGTAGTACCAGTTTAAATACTCCGGTTACAGTTCCAATAGCAAATCCTGTTGTCGAAAAATCCTCCCCGGCAACTGCGGTTTCTTCCTCATCGGTCTCTCAAGGGATTGTCCTTTCACTGGAAGAACCAATCGCGGAAGAGCGGCTTGTTACAGAATATCTTGAATCGACTCCTTCAGAGACCACTCTGCTTGCTTTTATGAGCTCACAGCCTGCACCTGATCTGACAGACGGAGTATTGACAGATACACTAAGGTTCCCAATTTCGGGAAACGGTGTCCTGTTAATTTTAAAAGACAAGATCCCGACACCAAACTTTTACTCCGCAAGCCTGAGTGTTTTACCTGAACTCTCCATATACAACACCACAGGTTCAAATTCCGAAGTAAATTATTGGATGAATGTTGGAGCATCTTATCATTTCTCAAGGTTCTCGGTGGGGACTGGAATTTCACTCGGTTATGTATTTGATGATGGGAAGTACCTGATAGATTACCGGAGTAAAGACAGTATCGGGTATTATGAAAGTGTGGTAGGATTTACCGTGAACCCTCTGAATCCGAATGAAATTAGCTATACTACAGAACTTAAAAATGTCTATGACAGTATTCAGCATATTGCCGATGATCAAACACGGAACCGGTATACATATCTTCAGATTCCAGTGTTGCTGGGGTACCGCTTTATGGAAACGCAACGTCTTGGGATCACTGTTCTTGCCGGCCCGGCAGTTTCCTTCCTAATTGGAAAGAGGGAAGCAAAACCTTATGTCGATTATCCTAATGCCCGGATCATCCGGATTGAAAATAATACTCCTAACCGGATTTCAACTTCTTGGCAATTGTGGTTATCCATGAGGATTGACTACCGGATTAATAAGATGATAAGCGTTTTCGCAGAACCAACTTATAAGTACACATTCAAGGCCATTGAAATTCCGGGTGAAGGTACATTTTCAAACGCTAACTCAATCGGGTTGGGAATTGGATTGCAATTTAATTTTGGAAAACTAAACAGGTAATCATGAAAATAGAGTTACCTTTCTTTTTTATTTCATTTCTGGCAATTTTATCGCTGAATGTTCAAGCGCAGGACATAATTAAAGACACTTCAACCTGCGTGGCATTTTATTCCTCTAGTGAAGATCCTGAAAACCACCTCCTCCTTCACTTCCAAGACCATTCAAACGGAAATATCACAGATTGGTTATGGAGTTTTGGAGATGGTACCTATTCAGACATTCAAAACCCGTCACACTTATTTCCCGTTGCAGGCCTATATACGGTTTGTCTAATGATATCAAACCCGGATACTGCCAATTATTGTTGGGATAAATTTTGCGATACGATATATGTAAATATTGTTCACGATTGTGAAGCCGATTTTTCCGTAGTCTTGGACTCCCTGAATCCTGATCCAAACACTTACTTTTTTTATGATCAATCCACTGGTAATCCGGACAGTTGGTTATGGTTATTCGGGGATGATTCCTTATCCACCGACCAAAATCCGGTTCACAAATTTGCAACTTCAGGAGAATTCCATATCTGTCTCTTGATCGCTGAAACAGATTCAACCGGGACTCTTTGTTATGATTCCATATGCGAGGATATAGTTACTCCGGGTTATTACGATCTTGGAGGGCATTTGTTTGCAGGTAATTTTCCTATCAATAATCCGTTAAGTACCGGCGATACAGGCCTGGTTTATCTTTATCGGATGAAAAACGACAATCTCACTGGGATTGACACAGCACGATTCACCCAATATGGGTATTTCGCTTTTCCGCAAAAGCTGAATGGTTCGTACATTTTGAGAGCGGAGTTAACCAAGGGCTCGGCAAATTATTACCATTATTTCCCATCTTATTACAGTAAAAACTTGAACTGGAAATCTGGAGATATTGCCAATCTTACCGATAGCAACTCCTACCATTCAGATATCCATCTGATTCCTACCGTTGATTCGCTCAACGGAGCTTCAGCCATCCGGGGATTTGTTATTGATGGCGACAGAAACCTTCTTTCACTTAAACAATCATTTGCTGAAGTGTTATTATACAATGGTCAGATGAATCCCCTGACTTTCACCTTTACGGATTATACCGGTAATTTTGAATTTCCCGGGCTTCCTCCCGGCACCTACAATCTACAGGTTGAAATACCCGGACATTATTCAAGGATTACAACCATTAACCTTGATATTGAACATCCTGTTGCCGATAGTGTTATCCTTGAGGTGTTTAACCATGATGTCACTGGTGTTGTGGATCATCAACTTGTACAATCAATTGAAATAAGCACTCTTTATCCAAATCCGGTGGATAATAGACTCCGGTTTGATGTTATATCTAAGGAAAATATTATCCTGATCATCGATATTATAAATATCACAGGGCAGATCAGGTATACCCGAACTATCGAAGCAGATGCTGGAAGGGTACCGGTTTCCATAGAAGTCAACTATCTGTCAAAAGGATTTTATTTCCTTTTAATTCATTCCGGAGATGGAACCCTGATCAATTCTAGAAAATTTTTAAAGTACTGACAGGTTCTATCTCAAATCCATTGAGTTATACCTGTTGAGCAGAATCATTAATTCTGTGATTGCAAAGCTTTTCCGTATCCTTATAGCCGCGAATCCTAAATAGCTTATTTGGTGGTTTAAAAAAACATTGTACTTTTAATCACCAAAATATCTCCCCGGGAACATACATGAACAACGATAAAGAGATCATTGAACTGTGTTTGAAGAATGATGTCAAAGCACAGGAGCTTTTTTACCGTCATTTTGCTGGAAGAATGTTTGGCGTTTGTTTGCGATATGCAGGGAATCCAATGGAAGCGGAAGATATTTTGCAAGAGGGATTCATTCGCGTTTTCAAAAACCTTCATCATTTCCGGTATGAAGGTTCGCTTGAAGGCTGGGTGCGACGCACCATGGCGAACACGGCCATAAACTATTATAAGAAGCAACTTAAATTCCAAAAGGAGATCGAACTTAACGAGACAATTACCTTTGCAACCAATCAGGATGATGGACTGTCTAAATTAGCAGTGGAAGAGTTATTAAAAATAATTCGTGAATTACCGGTTGGATACAGGACCGTTTTCAACTTATATGTGATAGATGGATATACACATAAGGAAATAGGTACTCTTCTTGGAGTTTCCGAGAATACATCAAAATCACAATTTTCAAGGGCCAGGAATGCCATTCAGCAGGAGCTGGAAAAATTAAGGGTGAAAGATGAAGCCGAGTTAAATCATTGAATTACAGCATGAGAGAAAACCAACATCTGGAGAATAAGTTCATGGAATCGTTTAACGATTTTGAGCGGACTCCCCCCGAAAGTACTTGGGAATACCTCCGGAGTGTTCTTCATCCCGAACCAGGGTATATTGGATTCTGGACCGGAATCATACAGATGCCGCAAAATTCCCGGTTTCTCAGATTTTCTGCCGGTATTGCAGCTATTGTGGCAATTCTGTTTCTGCTTTTCATATGGATTGCATATGGCAATCACAGGACTATCCGCGGTCATGCATACGCAGGTGAGACAAGGCTTATCAGGGGAACTGCTTATCTTTTCAAAGTTGAAGATAAAGTCAAACCTTACGACTCAGTCAAACATTATAGTTCTTCCGTTGTTAATGATAACGGGTCCTACAAATTTATTAATGTGACACCTGGAAATTATCTCCTCAGAATTGTCCCGGAATCAAACGCTACGTTTAATAAGAACTATAAACCATCCTGGTATGACCAGCATGAAGGTTCTGAGGATGCTCATCTCATTGAGTTGAAATCGGAGGACATGGAAGTTGATGTACACCTGGTACATGAACCTGGCATACCCGGTAAATAAATCAATAGTACATATTATTTATTATCGCTGGCAAACCACTCAGCGTATGAATTTGCCGTTTCACGTAGCCGCAGGTGGTGAAGGCTAATTCCAGCGGGTAATAATTCACGGATCCGGAAGGCAAAATCCAGAAGAATATTTTCACTCGTAGGTTGGTACGGTACGAGAACAACATTCGTAAAAGGTTCACCCATCTTTTGTAATTCTTTAGAAGCGTCTTCCGAATAGAGGATCAGGGCATGATCGAATGGATCGATAATGTATTTGTTGATCATTTTTTTCAGGTCGCTGAAATCCATCACCATCCCAAACTTTGAGGATTGGGTGTCAATTGTGGGAGATCCGATAATCGTGACAGATAATTCATAGGAATGACCATGTACATTTTTACATACTCCGTCATAACCTTTCAATGCATGAGCGGTCTCAAATCTGAATTGCTTCGTTACCCGGATCCGGTTCATTTCTTTAATTTCATCTGTTAATAATTTTATATTTTATTGATCAGATCGAATATCCATTATCATCATTTGCGTTTTGCATGAACAATGTTTGTATGGATATTTCTTAACAAAGATATTAAAAAGCGCCGACTTGCTCTGCAAGCCGGCGCTTCACTTAAAGAATACCAAGGTGTTCGATCAGGATCTTAACGCCGATTGCGATAAGAACTATACCACCAACAACTTCTGCCCATTTGGCAGGAATAAAGGTGGATTTTTCCCCGAAGCGGGCTCCGATTATTGAGCTAAAGAAAGTAATGATGCTGATTGTCAGGATTGCCTGAAAGATTTTGGCATGGATAAAACCAAAGCTAACTCCGGTTGCTAATGCATCAATGCTTGTAGCAAGTGAAAGACTCAATAGAACTGATGTTTTTTTTATATCGATAAATTTCTTTTCTACTCCGATCTTAAATGATTCAATGATCATCCTGATCCCGATAAATCCCAGAATCCCAAAGGCAATCCAATGATCAAATGAGGAGATAAGCGACTGGATACTTTGACCTATAAGCCAGCCGATCAGGGGCATTAAGCCCTGGAAAAATCCGAAAAAAAATGCCATTCGTAAAGTATCTTTCCATTTCAACTGACGGGTAGTTCCAAAACTGAGTGAAACGGCAAAACAATCCATGGAAAGGCCAAGACTAATAAAGAAAATTTCAAGAAATGTCATAGGATGATTAATAAATTCAGTGGCAAGGGTGGTAAACGCACAAGGGTATTTTTACCAAATCAGCTTAACAATCTTTTCCAACCATTCTTCGTCGATCATATCAAAATTATTCAATATCTCACTATCGATATCGAGTACCCCGATCACTTCACCATCCTGATTCCGGAGAGGAACAACAATTTCTGATTTTGAATGAGGGTCACAGGCAATATGCCCATTGAATTTATGTACATCAGGTACTATAATGGTTTTATGCTGATCAATCCCTGTCCAGCAAACGCCGGTATGTTTTTTAAGAACCTGACAGGCAAGTGGTCCCTGGTATGTCTTGACTGTGAGTTCACCACCTTTCAGGATATAAAAACCGGTCCAGAAAAAATTTTCCATTTTATAATGTAAAACAGCGACAATGGTAGCCATCCGTGCATCCATGTCCTCTGATTTTGGCATCAGGGTTACCAGCTGTTCATAAAGTCGCTCGTAACGGGCATTTTTTTTCAAAGTTGTCATTTGAACTCAGGCTAAATCAAGTTCGACCGTGAAATGACGCATAATCGGGGCTTCCTTCATGATCTTATATCCTTTCTTTATTTCAGTTCTACGATGCCAGATATTTTTAAGTGCAACTGCAGCAACATCAAGATGATTGTTTGTATATACCCTTCGGGGAATAGCAAGTCGCATGAATTCAAGAACAGGATATCGGTTCTCACGGGTTATAGGATCCCGGTCGGCCAGTAGAGTACCGATTTCCACTGCCCTGACACCAGCTTCGAGGTATAGTTCAATAGCAAGTGTTTGAGCCTGAAATTCTTCTTTTGGCAGATTAGACAAGAAACGCTTTGCATCCACGAAAACTGCGTGTCCTCCAATTGGTCTCTGAATCGGGATTCCAAATTCGATCAAACGGTTACCGAAATAATGAACCTGGTTTATCCTGGATTCAAGGTAATCAAAATCGATTCCCTCAGAGAGTCCCTGCGCAACGGCGTTCATATCACGACCCGACATTCCCCCGTAAGTAATGTAACCCTCGAAAAGTATATTGAAAACGCTCGCTTTGCAGCAAAGTGTCCTATCGCGCATGGCAATGAATCCTCCCATATTCACGATCGCATCCTTCTTGCAACTCATAGTCATAACATCTGCACAAGAAAAAAATTCCTGCACTATCTCTTTAATGGATTTATTCTTGTACCCGGGTTCTCTAAGTTTGATAAAATATGAATTTTCAGCAAACCGGGCGCCATCTACCATCACCAACTTGCCATATTTATCGGCGATCCGGCGTACCATTCTCATATTCTCAAGAGATACAGGCTGCCCTCCTGATGAATTACATGTAACGGTAACAATGATAAAAGGAACCCTGTCGCCATTTTCTATAAGGACTTTTTCCAGTTTTATCGGATCCACATTTCCTTTGAAAGGATGTTCTACTGAAGTATTAAAAGCTTCATCAATGGTACAATCCAATGCAAAGGCCTTCCTGAATTCAATATGCCCCTTGGTAGTATCAAAATGAGAATTTCCCGGTACGATATCACCTTCCTTTACGAGAACGGAGAAAAGTACATTTTCAGCAGCTCTTCCCTGGTGGGTTGGTAAAAAGTATTCAAAACCAAGAATTTCACGAATGGCAGTTTTCATTTTTTCAAATGAGCAAGCGCCTGCATAGCTTTCATCACCAAGCATCATTTCCGACCATTGCATGTTACTCATGGCCCCTGTACCTGAATCGGTAAGCAGATCGATGAAAACCTGTTCGCTTTTCAGCTGAAAAAGATTGAATTTAGCATCCCTGATCCATTGCTCCCGTTCCTTGCGGGTACTTTTTCGGATAGGTTCAACCATCTTAATCCTGTATGATTCTGCGAAAGGTAACTTCATAAGGGTTTTGTTAAATAATCAAGCAAAGTTAAAATTTTTTTCATACCCAACTTTTTTTCCATGCTCCTTGCCTATTTGATAAAAATCATGTAGGTTTGTCCTGAAGAAAAGAGCTTAATCAGATAATCAACCAAAAAAACTCTGGGAGGAAAACTACCATGACTACAATCAAGGAGGAAACAGGAAAAAACAACTTGACTAAACTAACGGATCTTTATGAATTAGCCAAAAAATCGAGAAAGAAAAAACTTGTTGTCGCAGTTGCTCATGACGAACATTGCATGGAAGCTATATGTGCCGTCAACAAATTAGGACTTGTTGAAGCCATACTTGTCGGCAATGAAAAGAAGATCAAAGACATAAGCATCAAACTTAAGCTGGATGTTTCTGGAATGAAGATCTACAACGAAGAGTTGGATGCAAATGCCGTAAAGTTTGCGGTTAAATTAGTAAAGGACAAAAAAGCTGATATTTTGATGAAAGGAAATGTCCCAACGGCGACTTTCCTGAGGGGAGTATTAGATAAAGAGAATGGACTTCGTAAAGGAGATGTGCTTTCTCATTTTGCATTATTTGAAGTACCGACTTATCATAAATTGCTTGGATTGAGTGATGCAGCTATGATCCTTGCACCGGATTTCAAAACTAAAGTAGCATTGATCAACAATGCCGTTGAATTCATGAATAAATTAGGTTATGCCAGGCCAAAAGTCGCTATACTTGCAGCTGTTGAAATGGTAAACGAATCGATGCCTGCTACACTTGAAGCTGCAATGCTTTCCAAAATGAATCAGCGTGGCCAGATCAAAAACTGCATCATCGACGGTCCTCTCGCATATGACAATGCAGTGAGCAAAGAAAGTGCAAAACATAAAGGGATTGTCAGCGATGTAGCAGGTGATGCTGATCTGCTTATTGTTCCCGATATTGAAGCCGGAAATATCTTGTATAAAGCATTTGGTTTTTCTGCTAATGCGAAACTGGCTGCCGTCGTGCTTGGAGCAACTGCACCCATCGTGCTGACCTCGCGGTCGGATACTGAGGAATCCAAGCAAGCCAGTATAATCATGGCTGCCGCTATTGCCTGAATACGTCAACTAAAGATCAGCTAAATCGTTAATCCAGGACCAGGTAAATGATATTATTCAACCCAGACTAAACCCCTCATTATGTCCAATAAATTGTTCATTACCAAGCCGATTCAGGAGCTTCTGAATGAGGCGGCAGATAACAGACATGGATTTAAAAAAGCGTTATCTGCCACTAACCTTACCACGCTTGGGATTGGAGCGATAATTGGTGCGGGGATTTTCGTCCTGACCGGGCAGGCGGCAGCACAATATGCCGGACCGGCGATTGTAATTTCTTTTATCATTTCAGGAATTGCATGCGCCTTTGCCGGATTATGTTATGCCGAATTTGCTTCGATGATTCCTATTGCAGGTAGTGCTTATACATACGCCTATACTACTCTCGGGGAATTCCTGGCATGGATCATAGGTTGGGACCTGATCCTGGAATATCTTTTTGCAGCTTCAACCGTTTCCGTTGGCTGGAGCGGGTACATCGTCAGCTTTCTTAAGGATTTCGGTATTTCCCTGCCGATGGAATATTGTTATGCCACAGGAACCGATCTGATTAAACATGATCTTGGTTGGGTGCCAAAAACCCCGGAACTGATCAAACACATATTGAGTGAAGGGATAAACCCGGAAAGTCTTCCCCAGACCGACGCCATTATCAACATTCCGGCCATGTTTATCATTGCCGCAATTTCTGCACTTCTCGTCATCGGGATTAAAGAATCAGCCGGGTTTAACAACGTAATGGTCATCACAAAAGTTGGGGTTATTATAATATTTGTTATTATCGGGTTTTTCTTTGTCAAGAGTGCAAACTGGCACCCCTTTATTCCCAAGAATACCGGGCAATGGGGACATTTTGGTTTGTCGGGAATCCTAAGGGCAGCCGGGGTGATTTTCTTTGCCTATATAGGCTTTGATGCCGTATCCACTGCAGCACAGGAAGCTAAGAATCCGCAAAAACACATGCCCATCGGGATACTGGGGTCACTGACAGTTTCGACCATACTTTATATACTTGTCGCCATTGTACTTACCGGAATCGTAGCATACCCGGCTCTTCTCGTTCCTGATCCCGTTGCCGTAGGAGTAGATGCCATGGGGCAACAGCTCTTCTGGTTAAGACCGATAGTAAAAGTTGCGGCAATTGCCGGACTGAGTTCCGTCATCCTTGTCATGCTCCTCGGACAGCCCAGAATTTTTTATTCAATGGCGAAAGATGGATTACTGCCACCTGTCTTCTCAAGGGTACATACAAAATTCAAAACCCCATGGGTTAGCACAATCCTTACCGGATTCGTCGCCATGATCTTTGCCGGGATTTTACCGATCAGCATTCTGGGAGAACTTGTTTCCATTGGGACCCTCCTTGCATTTACCATTGTTTGTATCAGCATAATTATCTTAAGGAAATCAAAACCGGAAATCCCGCGCCCGTTCAAAACACCGATGGTTCCATTAATCCCGATTCTAGGCGCAGGATTCTGCCTACTGCAGATGTTTTCATTACCCATTGACACCTGGGCCCGTCTGATTGTCTGGATGGCCATCGGTTTTATAATCTATTTTACTTACGGGATCAGAAAAAGTAAGCTTCAAAAACGATATAATGTTCCTAATAAAGAATAAGGGATATGAAAGACGCCAGGGTTCTTGCCATAAATCCCGGTTCTACCTCGACTAAAATTGCTGTTTATCAGAACACGGACCCTATTTTTCTGAAAAATATCAAGCATTCCCCGGAAGAATTGGCTCATTTCCCTAAAATTACGGATCAGTTCCAGTTTCGTAAAGATATCATTCTGCAGCAATTACAAGAAGCCGACATACAATTGGATAATGTTCTGGCGGTGATGGGCAGAGGGGGGTTACTGAAACCAATCCCTTCGGGAGTCTATGAGGTCAACAAAGCTATGATCCATGATCTGAAAAATAGTCCGCTGGGAGAACATGCGAGTAATCTGGGTGGACTCATTGCACATGATCTTATCAAATTCCTGCCAAACGCAAAAGCTTATATTGTCGATCCGATCGTAGTCGATGAGTTGGATAATATCGCCCGTATCGCCGGACATCCATTGTTTCAAAGAATATCCATTTTCCATGCATTGAATCAGAAAGCGATTGCCCGTGATTTTGCGAAGTCCACTCACCGTAAATATGACGATCTAAACCTGATCGTTGTACACCTGGGAGGTGGTATAACCGTGGGAGCACATCGAAAAGGAAAAGTTATCGACGTAAACCAGGGACTCGATGGTGAAGGTCCTTTCAGTCCTGAACGAAGCGGTACACTGCCGGTAGGGGAACTTATCCGCCTCTGTTTCTGCGGGAAATACTCCCTGAAAGAGGTTCAGAAAATGAACAAGGGGGAAGGTGGTTTGGTAGCTTATCTTGGAACGAACGATGCCGCGGAAGTCGAAAAAATGGTAGAAACCGGAGATTCAAAAGCCGAACTCATTTATCATGCCATGGCTTATCAGGTGGCAAAGATGGTTGGTGAAATGTATACCGTGCTAAAATGTGAAGTGGACGCCATCTTGATTACCGGAGGTATTGCCTATGATAAGAATTTTGTCAACTGGATACAGGAACGCATTTATAAAATTGCCCCTGTCCATGTCTATCCTGGAGAAGATGAAATGCGAGCCCTGGCAATTAATGGACTGATGGTGATCCGCGGCGAACATGAAGTCAAAGAGTACCAATGACTTTTAACATTTCTCTGACGATATTCTCAGTCCCTTGCTGGATTTGAACAATGTTGGCTTCGAGCATGTAGCATGGAGTACTGAAAAGCTTGCGGACAGGATCAACTACAACTTCACCATGGGTAGTTCGAGTATATTTGTTGCCACACTTTTCTATAAAAGACTGGGAAGCCGAATCCTGACCCGTGGTAAGGTTCGTTCCTTTAAATAATTTTCCCAGGATAACTGGGGCAATACACATGGCTCCGATAGGTTTTTTAGCCTCGAACATGGCTTTTATTGCTTTTTCAACATCAGGATTGACCTTACATTGATCACCTTCATATGCCCATGAACAAAGATTTTTTGCCGTCCCGAATCCACCCGGGAAGATAAGTGCATCATAATCGGTAGCATGAAAAGAGGAAAGTGGTTTAATGTTTCCTCTTACAATCCTGGCGGCTTCTACCAGCACATTCCTGGATTCATTCATTTCTTTCCCTGTCATGTGATTCAAAACATGATATTGTTTCATATCAGGTGCAAAACACTGATAAGTGGCGCCGAGTTTTTCTATAGACAGAAGGGTCAAAACTGTTTCATGGATCTCCGCACCATCGAAAACTCCACAACCTGCTAAAACAACTGCAAATTTTTTCATAGGTTAATGTATTTATTATCCCATCTCTAAAACCCCTCCCCTTCAAGAGGAGGGGTATGGGGAGAGGTCTTTATGTCCGTATAAAACAACCTCCTAAAATTAAAAAAAATTGGTATGTGAGAAGCAATAATTTTAAATTTGCATTTGTTTACTATCTTAAAGAACTCATATTAACTACACCTGATGAAAAAAATCCAGATGGTCGACTTACAAAGTCAGTACCAGCATATAAAAAATGAAATTGATCAGGGCATCCAGGAGGTAATTAATTCCTGTGCATTTATCAACGGTCCTACCGTTAAAAGTTTCCAGGAAGCTCTGGAAAAATACTTGAACATCAAACATGTGATCCCTTGTGCCAATGGTACTGATGCATTACAGGTTTCCATGATGGCCTTGGGATTAAAACCCGGAGATGAAGTGATCACTGCCTCTTTCACATTTATTGCCACTGCTGAAGTCATCGCGTTACTTCACCTGACTCCTGTCCTGGTCGATGTAGATCCGGATACATTTAACATTGATCCTAAGGCCATTGAGAAAGCGATTACCCCAAAAACAAAAGCAATAGTACCGGTTCATCTGTTCGGGCAATGTGCTCCCATGGAAGAAATCATGGAAATCGCGAAAAAACATAACCTCTTTATCATCGAAGATAACTGCCAGGCCATTGGATCGGATTATATTTTAACTGATGGTTCGACAAAAAAAGCAGGAACCATAGGTCACACCGGGTGTACATCTTTTTTCCCTTCAAAGAACCTGGGATGCTATGGCGACGGTGGAGCCATTTTCACTAACAATGATGAATTGGCAAAACTAATTCGTAGCACCGTGAACCATGGTATGACAGTTCGTTATTATCACGATCATGTCGGGGTCAATTCACGACTCGACAGTATCCAGGCGGCTATTTTAAAAGTGAAGCTAAATTATCTCGATGAATATGCAGCCAGACGAAGAGCTGCAGCCGATTTTTATGATCATGCATTTAAAGATAATCTTAAACTGAAAATACCATTCCGTTATAAGAAATCCAGTCATGTATTCCATCAGTACACGCTGGTTACAAAAGATTTGAACAGGAAAGAGATGATCAATTATCTTGCCTCCAAAGGAATTCCAGCAATGATCTATTACCCTGTACCGCTTCATCTACAGAAAGCATATCTTGATCCACGGTATAATCCAGGCGATTTTCCAGTAACAGAGTATCTTTCAGAAAAAGTGATCTCTCTCCCAATGCATACCGAACTGAATCCGGAACAATTGAATTTTATCACACAATCGGTACTTGAGTTTTTACAACACTGACCATGGAAAAAGAATATTATGCCCACGAAACGGCTGTGATTGATGAGGGATGCAAGATAGGAAAGGGAACGAAGATATGGCATTTCACACATATAATGACAAGATGTGTTGTTGGTGAGAACTGTAACCTTGGTCAAAACGTAGTTGTATCGCCTGAAGTGGTTTTGGGTCGTAATGTCAAAGTTCAAAACAACGTTTCTATTTATACGGGTGTTATTTGTGAGGATGATGTTTTCTTAGGACCTTCAATGGTTTTTACGAATGTCATAAATCCACGTAGCCATATCCTCCGTCGTGATCAGTACCAACCAACCCTTGTCAGAAGAGGGGCTTCAATCGGTGCAAATGCTACCATAGTTTGCGGGAATGAAATAGGTGAGTTTGCTTTCATTGGAGCAGGAGCAGTTATTACAAAAGATGTCCCTCCCTATGCTCTGATCGTTGGAAATCCAGGTCGTCTCGTAGGCTGGATGAGTGAACATGGTCACCGTTTACACTTTAATGACAAAGGAATTGCCACCTGTCCTGAGGGACATGATCTGTATCGGCTTGGAGAAGATGGAAAAGTAATAAAACTTGTAAAATAGACTATGACAGAAAAAAAACAAGTATATAATTTTGCATTGGTCGGTGCAGCAGGTTATATTGCCCCAAGGCACATGAGGGCAATTAAAGAAACCGGGAATGTACTGGTTGCTGCACTTGATCCATATGATGGGATGGGGATAATCGACAGTTATTTCCCTGATGCCGATTTTTTTATTGAACCCGAACGATTTGACCGTCATCTGGATAAATTACGTCGCCTGGCTTCTGCAAAAAGGAGAATGAATGATTTGAAAGTTAATTATGTCAGTATTTGTTCTCCTAACTACATGCATGATTCTCATATACGTCTTGCTTTGCGAAATGAAGCCCACGCAATCTGCGAAAAACCTATTGTACTTAATCCCTGGAACCTGGACGCCTTAAAGGTTATTGAAAAAGAGACCGGAAAAAAAGTTTATACGATTTTACAATTGCGGCTCCATCCTGCAATAAAAGCATTACATGAAAAAATCGAAAAAAGCCCGAAAACGAAAATTTATGACCTGGATCTTACCTATATAACTTCGAGGGGAAAATGGTACTCACGTTCATGGAAAGGTGATATTCCCAAATCGGGTGGCATTGCTACTAATATAGGGGTTCATTTTTTCGATATGCTTTCATGGATCTTTGGTGATGTCAAAGAAAACAAAGTCCATCTTTTAACTGAAAGGAAAGGGGCAGGTCTCCTTCATCTTGAAAAAGCCACTATCCGATGGTTTTTAAGTATCGATCAGGAAGATATTCCACAAGAAATCCGTAAAACAGGAAAACGCACTTACCGTTCCCTTGTTATGGATGGACAAAAGATCGAATTCAGTGAAGGGTTTACCGACCTTCATACCGAGATGTACAGGGAGATATTAGCAGGCAGAGGTTTTGGAATTATGGATTCCAAGCAAAGCATCCAGATAGTCCATCAGATCAGAAATGAAGATCCCACCGGCATAAAAGGGGATTACCATCCAATTCTAAAAGAAATTAAGTTTTAATAAAATTTCTACTAATGAAGATTTTGGTTACTGGCGGGACTGGATATATCGGCTCACATACAGTCGTTGAGTTGCAGGCCAAAGGATATGACGTAGTCATTGTCGATAATCTTTCCAACTCTTCTGTCGGAGTCGTCGATAACATTAAAAAAATAACCGGGATCAAGCCGTTTTTTGAAAAATTTGATCTTACTGATTCCGAAAGAACGTCAGAATTTTTCAGGTTAAATAATGATTTAGGCGCCATTGTCCATTTTGCAGCATACAAAGCAGTAGGTGAATCGGTAGAATTTCCATTGAAATATTATTATAACAACCTTGTTTCCCTGATTAACATCCTTGTGGGAATGAAGGAAAACAATCTCCAGGATATAGTTTTTTCTTCATCGTGTACGGTATACGGACAACCTGAAATACTTCCAGCCCATGAAGATACCCCGATACAAAAAGCCTTATCCCCATATGGGAATACAAAACAAATTTCAGAAGAAATAATAACAGATACCAGTGTTACTACCGACATTCATGCTATACTATTACGTTATTTCAATCCAATCGGGGCTCATGATTCGGCAATTATAGGAGAATTACCAATCGGGGTTCCTAATTGTTTAATGCCTTATATCACTCAGACTGCAATCGGGAAACATCCTTTTCTGCGGGTATGGGGAAATGATTACAACACTCCCGACGGCACTGCAATCCGTGATTATCTCCATGTCGTCGACCTTGCAAAAGCTCATGTGATAGCGGTTGAACGTATGCTGAACAAAAAGACAAAGAAAAAAGTCGAAATATTTAATCTGGGAACTGGAAATGGATTTTCAGTGATGGAGGTCATCAAATCATTTGAGCGGTCTACCGGTGTTAAACTCAACTATCAGATCATGGAAAGAAGACCCGGAGACGTTGAAAAGGTTTGGGCAGATACGGAATATGCCAACAAAGAAATGGGTTGGAAAGCCGAAAAAACACTTGATGAGATGACCTATTCGGCCTGGCAGTGGGAGCTAGCGCTGGATGCAAAGAGTAAAGAGATCGGGGATAGGAAATAGGAGATATTTAATGAATTACAATCTAAAATTGTAAATCTAAAATATGAAGACAATTTTGATTACCGGAGGGGCTGGATTTATCGGTTCTCATGTTGTAAAGAGGTTCGTAAAAAACTATCCTGATTACAAAATCGTCAATCTTGACAAGCTAACATATGCCGGGAACCTTTCTAATCTGAAGGATATTGAAACAGCCTCGAATTACGAATTCGTTAAAGCCGATATTATTAATGCCGGCTCGATGAACAGTGTCTTTACCAAATACCATTTTGACGGTGTTATCCACCTCGCAGCTGAATCGCATGTTGACCGGTCCATCAGTAGTCCGATGGAATTCATTTTTGCCAACATTGTCGGGACCGTAAATCTGCTCAACGCCGCCCGTGCAGTATGGAAAGATATTGAGGGAAAGCGTTTTTATCATATTTCCACAGATGAAGTTTATGGTTCTCTTGGTGATACGGGCTTTTTCTATGAAACGACTACCTATGACCCGAGAAGTCCTTACTCCGCTTCAAAGGCAAGTTCCGATCATTTGGTACGAGCCTATTGGCATACCTATCGTCTTCCCGTGGTGATTTCAAACTGCTCGAACAATTATGGACCTTATCAGTTTCCGGAAAAACTCATCCCACTTTCAATAAACAACCTGAAAAAGGGAAATCCGATCCCGATTTACGGCAAGGGAGAAAATATCCGCGACTGGCTTTATGTGGAAGACCATGCGGCAGCTATCGACCTGATTTTCCACAAAGGTAAGGACGGAGAAACTTACAATATTGGCGGACACAATGAATGGAAAAATATTGACTTGATACAACTCTTATGCCAGATCATGGATAAAAAACTTAATCGGCCGTCAGGCACTTCCGCCCGCCAGATCTCTTTTGTCAAAGACCGGGCCGGTCATGATCTGCGATATGCCATCGACTCTACCAAAGTACAGCAGGAATTGGGATGGAAGCCGTCACTTCAGTTTTCACAAGGACTGGAAAAAACAGTGGATTGGTACCTTGAGAATGAGGAATGGATGAATAATGTTACCTCAGGAGATTACCAGAATTACTACGAAAACCAGTATCATAAGAGATAAATAACACGACTGGATATGGCAAGGCTTTTTAACGGATTCATCTTATACTCCTGAAACTGTTACCTCTTTCCCGATTTTGGATATTAATCCCTGCAGGACATTACCAGGGCCAACTTCGATAAATGTCTTAGCACCGTCAGTGATCATATTCTGAATGAGTTGACACCATAAAACCGGGGACGTAAGTTGGTTGATGAGGTTTTTCTTAATGATCTGGGGATCGGTAATCCGGTTTGCCGTGGCATTTTGATAGATAGGACAAACTGGTTGGTTGAAGGTCGTTGTATTTATTGCTTCCGCAAGCTCAACGCGGGCAGGTTCCATCAACGGGGAATGAAAAGCGCCGCCTACTTTGAGGGGTAACGCACGCCGTGCTCCTGCCGCTTTAAGTCTTTCACAAGCGATTTCGATCCCTCTTATACTACCGGAAATTACAAGTTGACCAGGACTGTTATAGTTTGCAGGTACAACAACATCCTCAATGGAACGACAAATTTCTTCGGCAACTTTATAATCGAGGCCAATAATTGCTGCCATTGTGGATGGATACATTTCGCAAGCTTTTTGCATGGCCAGAGCCCGGGCTGAAACCAGACGCAAACCGTCCTCGAACGACAAAGTTTTATTTGCGACAAGCGACGAAAATTCACCCAGCGAATGTCCTGCGACCATATCAGGTTTGAAAGATGATCCCATCGAAGCTGCCAAAATGACGGAATGAAGGAAAATAGCCGGTTGTGTCACTTTTGTTTGTCTCAGCTCTTCATCGGTTCCTGCAAACATCAAGTCTGTAATACGAAAGCCTAAAATTCCATTTGCCTTTTCAAAAAGATCTTTAACAAGGGCAGATTTCTCATAAAGATCCTTTCCCATACCGACAAATTGGGCGCCCTGGCCCGGGAATACGTATGCAACCATTACTTCCTGTCTCCCATGAAACGCAGTAAGAACAGAAACAGGTTAATAAAATCGAGATAGAGTGTTAAAGCTCCGAGGATGCTCAATTTTCTGGCATTGGCTTCACCATATTCGCCAGCCCCACTGCCGATTTTCTTCAACCGCTGAACATCATAGGCCGTTAGTCCTGTAAAGACGAGTACTCCAATAATGCTGATAAGGTACTCAAGTGTACTGCTGTTCAGGAAGAAGTTAACAAGCATGGCAATCATCAAACCGATCACACCCATCATCATGAAACTGCCGAATTTTGTCAGATCGGTCTTTGTAGTATAGCCGGTAACAGCCATTATGCCAAACATTCCTCCTGCAATGGCAAAAGTCTTATAAACCGATGAGGCAGTATAAGCCATTAAAATAAAGCTCAAGCTCATTCCCATCAACACGGAAAAACTGATAAACAATAATGTCATCACGGCAGGTGATAATCTCTGAAAACCAAATGACATTAACAGCACAAAGCCAATAGGCCCAAGTGTTATGACCCAGCCAAGGCCGGTAAGTCCCCCTGTTCCCGGGTTTCGCAAACTATTGATAAGACTTTGACTTCCTGCGAACAGGTAAGCTGTAACGGCAGTAATAACCATGGCAAATGTCATCCAAAGGAAAACCTGTGCCATGAATGTTTTTGTCACGGTAAGGGTTTGGTTTCCCTGCTGAGCGGAAAAATATCCGCGGTTATCGGTTTGTTCAAACATTTTATTTTCTCCTATTAATTTAATTCAAAACTCAAATCCGTTAAATTTTTCTATTTCACCATCTCACTACCTGCCATTCGGCAGGCAGATTTCACTATTTATTAATGAAGTTTAGTGCTGATCAGATGCAGGAATTCCGCTCTGGTTTTGTCACGTTCGAATGCTCCTACAAAGTCGGATGTCGTTGTGACAGAATTCTGCTTCTGGATGCCGCGCATCGACATACACAAATGTTGTGCCTCAATTACAACTGCCACTCCGAGTGGTTTCAATGAGTTATTGATGGCATCTTTAATTTGCATGGTGAGCCTTTCCTGTACCTGTAACCTGCGTGCAAAAATTTCAACCACACGGGCAATCTTGCTCAGACCGGTTATATACTTATCGGGGATATAAGCCACATGGGCTTTTCCGATAAAGGGGATCATATGATGCTCGCACATCGAATAAATTTCTATATCCTTGACAATCACCATTTCCCGGTAGTCTTCCCGGAATTTTGCCGAATTGAGAATATCAACAGGATCAAGGTTATACCCCTGGTTAAGAAATAGAATCGATTTAGCCACCCGGATTGGGGTTTTCAGCAAGCCTTCCCGGTCAGGATTTTCCCCGATTAACCGGAGGATTTCCCGGTAATGATAGCTTAATTTTTCAATCCGTTCAGGATTGTAGTCCTCAAATTTTTCGTAACTAAGTTTTTCTTCTGTCATATGTATAATGAAAATTACCGGTCAAGAGCCAAAGTATTCGATGATATTATTCTCTGATTGTTCCAGCCGGATGCAATGAAGCGTTGCTCCAAGTTGTTGAATTTCCACCTCTAGTTCATTCCAGATACCAATGGCCACATTTTCACTTGTCGGGACTTTACCTTGCAGAAAATCAACCTCAAGGTTAAGATTTTTGTGATCGACTTTTTTAAGGATTTTGTCTGCAATCAATTGGCTGACGTGACGAAGATGGATGATCAATCCCGTTTCAGGATCGGGATCTCCTTTCACAGTAACGAAAAGGATATAATTATGTCCGTGCCAGTTAGGGTTGGAACATTGTCCGAAAACATTCAGGTTTTCTTCATCAGTATAGTGCGGAAGAAAAAGTCGATGGGCTGCGCTGAAATGTTCCCTGCGGGTAATCGTAATCATGACAAAATTTGTTGCAAAGGTATGAATTATTTCTCCTGTGTTTGGCTTCTGGTAAGGCTGATCATTTTCACAACTTCAAAAATGGTATAAAACAGGTAAAGAATAAAGAAAGTGATCATGAACGGTACAGCATCGGAGCGGTTAAGTAACACATATATGATCATAATCCCAACATAGAGTATAAGTTTAACGATAGTCATTATCAAAAATGTGTTAATAAAACGGCTTAGCTTCGACTTTAAGGAACGGAGAAGGATATAATTGGAAATTAGTGTGATGGCTGCGAAAAAGAAGAATAAAAACGGTAGAACCGGGGTTATGAAATGTTTTGGTAAAAACACATATAAAATAATGGCAACGGCGCCAAGTATTGCTGAATAGATCAGAAGGTGTTCCAGGAATTTTAAATATGCTGATTTCATCATTATTTCTTTTTCTTTAATAAATCCTTTGTTACAAAATACATTGAAAGAAAAACTGAAAGAACGGAAATGATAATTATGAAGACGGGCTTTGTATTAAGCCATTGATCCATTTTAAACCCGCCGAAAACGCCTGCCAGGATAATTACGAGCATCTGGAAAGCCATTCCAGAGTATCGGGCATAATTAGGCAGGCTTTTCCTGGGATCGGTTATCATTTTTCGGGATGGTAAGATTTCCTGAACCGGATACCGGATTCTCCATCGCACAGGTTCCGGAAAACTTAGCGCCGGGTTCAATGGCTAATTTACCGGTGGTTATATCGCCACTGAACCGGGCAGATTCTTTCAGGGCAAGTAATTCAGTCACCTTAACTGTTGCTTTGACTTCGCCTGAAAAATCGGCATTTTGGCAACGGATTTCTCCATCAATAGATCCGGTTGGGCCGACTACTACCTTTCCTTTACATTGAATAGTCCCGATCAGGGTCCCGTCAATACGGAAATCGCCATTCACATTGATCTCACCTTTCACAACGGTTCCCACGCCAAGAAGGTTAATCGCAGGCATTTCCGGCTCTCTGTTCTTCGCCATAAGATATTATTTTTGTATCGGGTAATTCTTTTCAAAGAAGCGAATATACTGAGAAATATCTTTATTACGATACAGAACAGGATAATTTTCGACTGAAATGACAAAATCAAAATAGTATCCCGTGGTTTCAAGTTTTGTAAAAATGTATTTGCTGTCCCGGATGTTTAGGAAGTAATTCATTGCTTTTTCAGCAGATTCAAAATTGTTAACAGTTAATATCTGAAGTTCGTTATTAAATATTATACTATTGACCTGCAGGTTATCTAGATCATAAAACTTTGCATTGAAATCGGTAATTTTAATTTTCAGTGCGCTTACATCAACACGGTCGCCATTGACAATTATAACATAGAAATGGACGGCGTTGGGATCATATTTATAGAGTTTCATACCTGGTGATAGCAACGTAGTGGAATCTGTTACGATAGGCTGTCCCTGGGAATTTCGCTGATTTCCAAGAAAATTAATAACGTTTTGAGCCAAAACCCTAACTTCACTTTTCGGGTAATCTTTTATAATCTGATACATTGCGGCAGCAAGCGAATCAACGACCTCGATCTTGCCAAGCGCCAGCCCCCGGAGATAATCGAATTTAGGTATAAGTACCGAATCGGTTTTGAAATTATTCCTGGCAACTGAAGCATTATTAATCACCATGTAATATTGCTGATTTGTAAAGGCTTTGTAAGTCTCCTCATATAGCTTTGACGCCTCCGACTGTTTTGAAGTCAATTCCAGATAGTAATTAGGATTTATCAACAACCTGGCATAATCCGTTTCCGGGTATTTTGAAAGGATGATATTTTTATAGGTATCGCTTTTTGGTTTATTCTCAAGCTTTGCATAAAGCTGATAAAGTTCGAAATTTGTCGGTACCTTAAATTTGTTCTCGGGGAATCGTTCTAAAAGAGTTTCAAAGGTTTCAATAGCCCGGCCAAAGTCGTATAAGTTTTCCGCATAGATGAAACCGGAGTTGTAAAATGCCTGGATAATTTTATTATTCGAGGCAGTGAGTTGGTCCTTTGTAAATGGGATATTCTGCAAATAATAATCACGTTCTTTCTTATTTAGGGATCTTTTTATCCCGGAACCCTTTGAACTTTTAGTTAATGTATCTGAACCCGAAGTCAACCCGGTGGTATCCACCGTTTCAGTTGATATCAGAGATGCTACATTCTTATCGCTTAAAAACCAATTGTCCTCCAATTGCCTTCGGCCCCATTTTCTGACAAAATTGGAAAAACCGTTGGCCATGGTTGAAGGGTTATAAAAATACCAGCGACCTTCTTTTGATCCGGCCATCTCCTGTTGTTCCACATTGAGACCAAAAAGATTCTGATTATTCCTCTTCTCCTCCTCTTCCTGCCTCTTTTTTACCTCTTCGGCAACAACAGCCTGGATAATTCCATCAATGATCTGCATACGTTTATCCTCGCTCATTAAAGCAAGAAGTTGCAAACTATCCTCAACTTTTATTTCCTGAAGGTTAAACACAAGATCAGTGAGTATATCTGTCTTTTTCTTGAGTTCTTTGTAATTTGGAAAATCTTTGGGCAGGAACTGCATTGTACTGTCGTAATATGCCTGTGCTTTGGTATAATTCGGGATCTTAAAAAAAATATCTGCTAATTGCAGAGCAGAAATGGCTTTCTGATAATTATTATTCTTGCTTGAGCTGACCGATTGTTTGAGGTAGTTGATGGCAGATACAGTATCAGCATCTTTCAGTGAGACCTGTGCCAGGGAATAATAAATCTGATCAAGTAATTCTTTGTTTTTGTCGTCCTTCAACATCCGTATCAGCTTTTTGATGATAAATTCACGGTTACCGCCTTTTGCATCATAACATTGTGCAAGATTTATCTTGGCATTGAATTCCATCTCAAAGGAAGGACCACGCTTTATTACGGCTTTATACATCAGTGTTGCATTGTCTTGATCCCCATCTTTTTGATATATCTGTCCAAGTATGAACATACACCGGGTTCGCATGGTTGTCACAGGACTTAATTCAAGTGCATGTTCAAGATAAGGAACAGCTGATGCATAGTTCTTCTGCAGGATATAAAACTGGCCATAGATAAGGTTCAGATCTGTTTCGTATTTCTCAGGCGCTTCCCCCTGCTTGATTTTACTTTGCATCATATCAAGCAGAGGTTCTGCCTTGTTAAAATCACCCATCTGAACGTTTGCCAGGGCCAGCCAGAGCATTGCATCGTATTTGATCTCATTCTGATTATAAGTCTTGACGACGAATTCAAACGTTCGTCTTGCCATAGGGTAGTCCTGCTTGTAGAAATAGGATTTACCTATCAGGAAATAGGCATCGTCTATCCAATTGACGTATTCCTTCCTGTTGAAGATCATCGAATGCTTGTTGATCGCTTTTGAGGCCTTTTTGATAGAAATATCGGCGTATTGCGATATTTTTCCCGCAGAGATTTTATCACCAAAATTATAAACAGGAATGATCAGTGAATAATTATCCTTAACTCCTGATTCGAACTCCTTTATACCCTGGCGTAAGTTATCCATCCCATTCCAGTAAACATTATAGTGTGAAGTCAGGTTATGATAGGCCCGGCGGGTAAAAGTATTTTTTTTGGTCGAGCATGCACCGATCAAAAGTAATGTCATGAAAACCAAAAACAGTCCGGGAAGGGAGTATATTTTCGTCGATCTCAATATTAAAAACACCTTATTATTTAATAACTTAATTTTTGCAAAAATATTTTAAATTTTCGAAATTGTCCTAAGACCACGACAATTTGTCATTTGACATAATTTTCCGATATTTGCAGCGTTTTCAGGAATATCGGGAAGGCATGGTCTCGGAGCGACGCGAAAAGAAAAAAATCAAATGGACAGAGAAATTACGGACTAAATACCGGTTGGTATTAATGATCGATGATACTTTGGAAGAGCGGTTTACCTTCCGCCTATCGCGTCTGAATGTTTTTGTTGCACTTGGCACGCTTACCATCGTACTTATCTTCTTAACTTCCATTCTGATCGCTTTTACCCCCTTGCGTGAGTACATACCGGGTTATACCAATGTAGGGCTTCAGAAAAAGCTTTATGAGCTTCAGCTCAAAACTGATTCCATAGAAAAGGATCTTGCTTATAAGGACCGGTATATCAGCAATCTTCGCGACATTGTAGACGGTAAAGATTTGAAGGAGGATGTTCCTGTACCGCGTGATACCTTAAAACGGTACAGCGATATACATATCAAGAGATCTGAAGAAGATTCTCTTCTCCGGCTTGAAGTAGAAAGCCAGGGGAAATACACCCTATATAAAATGGAATCGATGGAAGCAGAAAACGTATTGAAATCCTCGATTGGAAATGTTTTGTTTTTTTCTCCACTGAAAGGGGTAATCACCAATGAATATAACCCGGCAACACATCATTTTGGGATTGATATTGTTGCAAAGGAAAATGAGGCCATAAAAGCGATCCTTGACGGAACGGTCATTTTTACCAATTGGACTCTTGAAACCGGATATGTTATTGCCATTCAGCACCATCAGAATATCGTTTCCATATATAAACACAACTCAGCCATTCTGAAGAAGGTAGGTGACCTGGTGAAATCGGGTGACCCGGTTGCAATCATAGGTCAAACAGGAGAACTTACCACGGGCCCTCATCTCCACTTTGAACTTTGGAATGATGGAAGTCCTGTTAATCCTGAAGACTATATCAGTTTTTAACTTTTAAGGCATCAGGTTTGAAAAAACGAATCGCTATATTAGGATCGACGGGATCCATAGGTACCCAAACCTTGGATGTCGTTCGTAAACACCCGGAAGTGGCCGAAGTTGAAGTCCTCTCGGCACAGAACAACACATCCCTTCTCATCCAGCAGGCAATGGAGTTTAAACCAAACGCGGTAGTCATTGGGAACCAGTCTTACTATCGAATCGTTGCCGATGCTCTTAAATCATATCCGGTAAAGGTCTTTGCCGGAGAAGAGGCGCTTGGTCAGATTGTTACTATGGAAACCATCGATCTGGTTCTTTGTTCCCTGGTTGGTTATGCAGGATTGAAACCCACTTTATGCGCAATCCGTTCTGGAAAGAATATTGCACTGGCCAACAAGGAAACATTGGTTATTGCGGGTGATCTGATCATGGAAGAGGCACACAGGAACAAATGTAATATTCTTCCTGTCGATTCTGAACATTCGGCTATTTTTCAATGCCTGGCCGGAGAAACATCAAACTCCGTCGAAAAAATATATCTTACCGCTTCGGGAGGTCCTTTCCGTGGAAAACAAAAAGATCATCTGCACAAAGTGACAAAGGAAGCAGCCCTGCAACATCCCAATTGGAAAATGGGGGATAAAATAACCATCGATTCCGCTTCTTTGATGAATAAAGGCCTTGAAGTGATTGAAGCGCGATGGCTGTTCAACCTGAAGCCGGAACAAATTGAAGTAATTCTTCATCCCCAATCGGTAATTCACTCCATTGTTCAGTTTGTGGATGGTTCTATGAAAGCACAGATGGGACTGCCCGATATGAAGTTGCCAATCTTTTATGCACTGACTTTTCCATTACGTACACATTCTGACTTTGTCCGTTTAAATTTCCTTGACTACCCGGAACTCACTTTTGGATTACCTGATAAGGAACTGTTCAGGAATCTTTCATTAGCGTATGAGGCTCTCGGCCGCGGAGGAAATGTTCCATGTATCCTGAATGCTGCAAATGAAGTCGCAGTTGAGGGATTCCTCAATGATCGGCTTGCATTTTTAAAAATGCCTGATATAGTTGAACAATGTATGGATTCGGTTGAATTTATTAAAAAACCAAGCTATGACGATTATGTAAATACTCATAGGGAAACGCTGATCAGGGCTGAAGAATTGATCGATAAAATAAAAACAAACTAACACCAAAAACATCCCGAATGGAAATTTTTATAAAAATCATCCAACTTTTACTCAGCTTATCCATACTAGTAATATTTCATGAATTGGGACATTTTATTGCCGCCAAAATTTTTCAAACAAGAGTTGAAAAATTCTACCTTTTTTTCAATCCATGGTTTTCTTTATTTAAAATCAAGAAGGGCGAAACGGAATACGGGATCGGATGGCTTCCCCTGGGAGGATACGTTAAGATTTCGGGAATGATAGATGAATCAATGGATAGAGAACAAATGAAACAATCTCCGCAGCCCTGGGAGTTCAGGAGCAAACCGGCATGGCAAAGGCTGATCATAATGCTGGGGGGAGTAACAGTTAATATCCTCCTGGCGATATTAATTTATATCGTTATGTTGTCAGCCATAGGTGAACAGTACCTCCCTACTTCAGAGGTAAAATATGGCATCACGGTTGATTCACTTGCCTTCAAGATGGGATTGCGAAATGGAGATAAGATTTTATCCATCGATAATAAACTTGTTGACGACTTTGCAGCGATTCCTAAAGTTATCATCCTTGAGGAAGCCAAAACTATACAGGTAGTCAGGGATAGTGTGAATGTCAACATCAGAATCCCCGATGGCATCATCAGCAAACTCATATCCCAAAAATCGCCTGATTTTATCTCTTTCAGGATTCCATTCGAAGTAGGGGACTTTACTAAAACCTCGCCTGCCAAAAAAGCAGGATTTAAAGTTAATGATAAGATCATTGGGATTAATGATTCTCTTCTTGGCTATTTTGACCAGTTTCGTTCAATCATAGGACAATTCAAGAATAAGAATGTACTAGTTAATGTGGTGCGGTGCAAGGACACCCTGAAAATACCTGTCACTGTTCCCAATGAGGGTCTGATTGGCGTTTATCCCAAAGGCCCGTCCAATTATTTTATCCTCAAAGAAAAGCAATATAACCTGATAACTGCTATACCTGCCGGATTCAGTAAAGCATATGACGGGGTCGGAAATTATCTCAAATCGATAAAGCTGTTGTTCTCTCAGGAAAAAGCCTATGAATCTGTTGGCGGTTTTATCAGCATTGGCAGTATTTTTCCTTCTACATGGGATTGGCAGGCATTCTGGTCTCTGACCGCCTTCCTATCGATTATGCTCGCAATTCTGAATGTTTTACCAATCCCGGCGCTTGATGGCGGACATGTTATGTTCCTTTTTTACGAAATCATCTTCAGACGCAAACCGAGCGACAAATTCATGGAATATGCACAGTATGTTGGAATGGCAATCCTTTTCGCGTTGCTGCTATTTGCGAACGGGAACGATATAATGAAGCTGTTTAAGTAACAAGTTCACTCTGTCACCTTTTCTTTCAGTGATTTAAACCCTTCTCCAAGGATTTCGGTGGCATCGAGCACGGTCAAAAATGCTTTAGGATCGATCTGGTGAATATATTCTTCCAGAATGGCCAGTTCACGCCGGCTGACGACCGTAAAAATGATTCTTCGCTCCGTCAAATTGTACATACCCTTACCATCTATATAAGTTCCTCCGCGATTGAGGTTATTGAGGATCTTGTCACGGATCTCCTCGTGTTTATCCGAGATGATAAACAGACTTTTATCGTAACTGACACCTTCAAGCACGATGTCGATGACTTTTCCGGTTATAAATATCACAATCCACGAGTACAGAGGAATTTTCCAGTCACGAAAAACGAGCAAACCGATTAAAACAATTATTGAATCGACATAAATCATGAGCATTCCAAGTGGTAGTCTGGTATATTTTGCAATGATGGCTGAAATGATATCGCTACCTCCGGATGTCGCCTTCGATTTGAAAATAAATCCCAATCCGACACCAGCAAGAACGCCACCGAAGATTGACGAAAGAAGTGTATCTCCTTCCACGAGAGGCCTGAATCCCCAGAAAATAGTCAGAGTATCATTGAAGATGGCGGTCAATGAAAACCCAACAACGGTTTTCACTCCAAACCGGGGTCCCAGGAATTTTATCCCAAGTAAGGTAAGAGGGATGTCAAAACAAAGGGCCACCAGACCTACCGGCGTTCCGAACAAATAATGTAAAACAATTGAAATCCCGTAAACACCTCCCGGAACGATTTTATAAGGCGTTATAAACAGGACGAAACTTGAAGCCAGGATGAAGGAACCGGCAACAATCAGGCTGTAAGAAATAAACCATTTTTTTGTAAATGGTTTTTCTTTTAATAAAAAGAATGCCATAGCTTTAAGTGTTAATGAACTTTTTCAATATACAAAGATATTTTTTTGTACACAATTGAAATTATCTCAATCCGTTATATTATGTAGTAAAAAAGTAGTACTTTTATCCCACTTTTATTGACCTAACAAGACGATCCTTGACGCTATATTTCCGTAAGTCCCATAATCTTTTATTAAAAGGTTCACATCAACTTGTGATCCTGTTTATTTTGATGATTTTGGATCTCTCATCATTTGCCCAACAGACACCTATGATCACCCAATACATGTTCACCAACATGTTTTTTAATCCCGGCTTTGCCGGAAATAGCGGTGGAATTTGTGCAACAGGTCTGTTCAGGCAACAATGGATAGTATTTAAGGACGTGGATGGAAATAATCTTAGCCCACAGACATTTTTACTTACCGTTGATTCACCAATAAAAGCGCTGCATGGCGGTGTCGGGGGATCCATTTATCAGGATAAAATTGCAAACCAACAAGTTCTTGCAGTAAAGGTAGGCTATGCCTTTAAAATGGAACTCGGTTCGGGTGATTTTTCCATTGGCGTTCAACTCGGATTTCAGAATCCCAAAATAGATTTCTCAAAGTTTAATCCCGCCGAAGAGAATGATCCACTTCTTAGGGAAAAAGAGAGTAAAAGTGATATGTTGTTTGATATTTCGGCTGGACTTTTTTATAAGATTCCCGACAAGTTCTATATTGGTTTGTCATCCGATCAGCTTTTACAGTCACAAGGGAAAAATACAAATTATCAGCTTAGGCGACATTATTATTTGACGGCAGGCTATCAATGGACAATTCCAAATCATCCTGCATTCGAGCTTCAGCCTTCCCTTTTATTTTTATTTGACGGGGCAGCCTTCCAACTGAATGTTTCTACCCTTTTACTATATAATAATAAATTTTATGGTGGGCTGGCATACCGTATACAGGATGCTGTTTCCATACTGGCCGGAGTTAATTTCAAGGGATTCCGGATCGGAGCTGCCTATGATATAAGCACTTCCAGTCTGACTAAGTTCAACAGCGGAAGTGTAGAAGTAATGTTGAGTTATTGTTTGAAGATTGAAACCGACAAATTCAGGAAAAGTTACCATAACACAAGGTTTCTATAATTAAGCTATAATTAAAAAAAGTGTAAATTTGCCAATTTCTAATTTAAAAGTTAGGGTCACAAATAATAAATCAAAGAGAAATAGCGTTATTTTTCATCATTTAATCGGCCAAAAATGAAAAAACTGCTTATTTATTCAGCCCTTATCATCTTTCTGGGAAGTTGTGGAAACTCAGGTAACGGTGAACTAACGGGAGTGAAAAACCGAAAGCGATACTATCAACCAGATCCCTTTGGCATGGTTTACGTACCCATGGGAGCCTATACTATGGGTGTGAGTGATGAAGATGTACCCTATGCCCAACTTAGTAATCCCAAGACTGTAACGGTTCAGGCTTTCTATATGGACCAAACGGAAATCACCAACAATGAATACCGTCAGTTTGTATATTGGGTAAGAGATTCTATTGCCCGCAGGATTCTCGGAGAGATTAAACCTGAATTATACTTTATAACAGAAAACAAAAAAACGGGAGAAACTTTTGATCCTCCATTTCTTAACTGGGAAACCAAACTTGATTGGAGCCCCCAGGAACAAGATGTCAGAGATGCATTATCACAAATGTTCCTGCCTGAAAGTGAGCGGTATTTCAGAAGAAAAGAAATTGATACCCGTAAATTATATTTTGAATATTATTTTGTCGACCTGAAAGCTGCTGCAAGAAAAGATTTTTCCGCCCCTTCGGATGCGAAAGAAGCAGGTCTTTCAAACCGTCCACAAGGTTTGAAAGACCGTTCTGTTTATGTTCGTAAGGAGGTCATAAATATTTATCCCGATACTCTTTGCTGGATCCATGATTTTGCTTACTCATTTAATGATCCCAGCACTGAAAAATATTTCTGGCATCCGGCATACGACAATTATCCGTTGGTTGGTGTCAACTGGAAACAGGCGAATGCTTTCTGTATCTGGAGAACTCAATTAAAAGATGCAAGTCTTTACGGGAAAAAAGGAGAAACATTTGTCAGCCAGTTCCGTCTGCCTACCGAGGCAGAGTGGGAATGGGCAGCCCGTGGCGGATTTGACGGAAATCCCTACCCATGGGGAGGTCCATACACCCGGAACGATAAAGGATGCTTCCTGGCAAACTTCAAACCTAACAGGGGAGATTATATCGACGACGGGGGCGCAATTACAGTTATTGTTGCCCATTATCCTGCCAACGATTTCGGTTTGTATGATATGGCCGGGAATGTTGCAGAATGGACAAGTTCAGCGTTCCATCCTTCTTCATACAATTTCACCTGGGATCTGAATCCCGATTATAAATACAATGCAAAAGATACCGACCCACCTGCACTTAAACGAAAGGTAACACGTGGTGGATCCTGGAAGGACGTTGCCTATTTTTTGCGTGTTTCCTCCCGTTCTTATGAATATCAGGATACCGCTAAATGCTATATCGGCTTCCGTTGTGTTCAGGGATATATGGGACGTCAACGGGATGATAATCCGGCCAGAGCGTCTAAGGTATATAATTAGTTAAAAGTGCATTCATTGAGTTTTCAATAATAGTTCACCAACTTCTCACATCTAACAATTCATATTTATGGATTTCTTCGCTATTTTCAGAACAAAAAAGTACCGCAATTTTATGGCCAAACTTTATGGCTGGGGCGCTGCCGTTGTCATCCTGGGTGCATTGTTCAAGATCAACCACTATACGGGGGCCGAATATATGCTTGTTATAGGATTGTGCACAGAATCGTTGATTTTCTTCTTTTCCGCTTTTGAACCGCCACATGTCGAACCCGATTGGAGCCTGGTATATCCCCAGCTTGCCGGTATGTACCACCAGGAAGATCTCGATGCCGGAAAAGCGCTTGCAAATGGGGAAACGGTCTCCCAGGAACTCGATAAAATGCTTGAAAAAGCGAAGATCGGCCCGGAGCTTATTCAGAGTCTCGGCGATGGACTTCGAAACCTAAATGATACCACATCAAAACTTTCCAAGGTTTCAGATGCATCCTTAGCCAATGACCAATATGTAAATACCATAAAGAGCGCAACGGAATCGGCCAATGTTCTTAACGACTCCTATCGCAAAACCGCCAAAACGCTGGAAATGGGTGTTACCGCATCCGAGGATCAGATGAAACATATCCAGTCGACTTCCAAGAGTGCTGCGACATTATCGTCAATATTTAGTGAGGTTTCGGAATCACTAAAAGAGGATATAACTGCCAATAAAGCATTTTCCTCAAGCATTGCCAACGCTGCCGCCTCGACAAATAAATTCATTGAAAAATACCATGAATCAACAGAGATTCTTTCCAAAACAGCCGAGACATTAAGTCACTCTGCAACGGAAGGGACCAACTATAATAAACAACTTAGCCGTATTTCTTCAAACCTGTCGGCTTTGAACGCCCTTTATGAGCTTCATCTCCAGGGTTCGAATGAACAAATGGAAAATACGAACAAATTCAATTCAATTCTTGGAAAATTTGCCGAAAACCTTACCGAATCGGTGACCAATACTGCCAGATATAAGGAGAATCTTAACCAGTTAAATAAAGTCGTGGAACTTCAACTGCATGCATCCACCAACCAGGTAGAATCATCCTCCCAGGTTCATGATTCCATGGTTCAGTTCCTTCAGAACCTCAACGCCTCTGTACAGCAAACCTCCAAATTCAAAGATGAAGTGGATGCTATGGCAAAGAATATTGCCGCCTTGAATAAGGTTTACGGGAACATGCTTTCAGCCATGAATGTCAGTATTAAATAACCAACCGGAATGATTGATGAAAAAACTATATGATTCACCTGTAAAAATTACAAATTAAATGGCTGGATATAAAGAGACACCAAGGCAGAAAATGATTGGGATGATGTACCTCGTACTAACAGCCCTTCTCGCATTGAACGTCTCGAAACAGATCATGGATGCATTCGTAGTGGTAAATGAAAGCATGGAAACTACCAATATCAACTTCTCTAAGAAACTGGAAAACACGTATTCCAAATTTGAGGCACAATACCAGTTGAACCCGAATAAAGTAAAAATTTATTGGGATAAAGCCAGAACCGCCCGTACTATTTCAGAACAACTTGAAAAATATGTTGACAGCATCAAATATGTTGTCATCATGAAAACAGATAAACTTAATTCTATCGAAGAAGCTAAAAAACTTCCATTGCATGATACAAAACGAAAAGATAATTATGATATTCCAACCCGCTTTTTCATTGGAAGTTCGGAGGACGGTTCTGCCGGGGAATCCCGGATTTTAAAGAATAAAATTGAAGCATTCAAAAAACAGATGCTTGACCTGGTCGATCCCAAATACCGTTCATCTATAAAAATTGGAATGGATACACAGGGTCCATTTTACGATGCTGATGGGAAAAAACAAAACTGGGAGAATCATAATTTCTACCGGACAATCCTTGCTGCTACTGTTACGATCTTAAATAAAATCAAGGCAGAGATATATAATGCCGAGTTTGATGTGGTAAACAGCATTTATTCAGAAGTCAGCGCTGAAGATTTCAAATTTAATGTCATCAGAGCCAGGGTTGTTCCGCAGAGTCGTTTTGTTTTTACCGGGGAGGAATATAAAGCGGAAATACTTGTTGCGGCTTATGATTCCACGAATAACCCAAAAGTCAAATATATTTTTGGAGCCGATACAATAACTGCCGCGAACGAAGCAGGCGCGAAATCCCTGGAAGGGTCCGGTGGCGTTGTCTGGCTGAATATCCCTGCTGGGGGCGTAGGCCTTCAGCGGTATGCAGGGTATATCCAGGTGATGGACCCGTCAGGCAACCCAAGGAACTATTACTTCAGTGAAGATTATATTGTCGGTAAACGGAGTATATCCATCTCACCTACCCAGATGCTGGTATTCTACCGGGGTATCCCAAATCCTGTTAAAATTGCTGTACCTGGTGGCGCTTCCGATATACAGGCGACCATAACCTTTGGAAGCATTGTAAGATCTGATACCAGCTGGAGTGTTTCAATTCCTGCAACCGGTGGCCCAACCCGGGTGTTGGTATCTGTCAGCGCCGTCTATGGCGGGAAAAGAATACCACTGGGATCTGAGGAATTCAGGCTGAAAACCATACCTGACCCGGATGTTACAATTGCGGGTCAGCCTGATGGAATGATCCAGAAGAACCTAATTATCACTGCTCCAGATCTTATTTGTGCTCCGGCTCCCGGTTTTGACCTGAAAGCAACCTACCGGGTCATCTCCTATACGTTTGGAACAACAAGTTCTACCGGAGATTACACTGAAGTGCCGGGACAGGGAAGAACACTTAGTCAGGAAGTGCTGAGAACAATTAACAATGCAAAAAGAAAACAAAAGATCTGGTTTGATAATATAAAAGTACAAGGGCCCGATGGCACAAGAAAAGTTCAGAAGAGCCTTTCATATACAATAATATAAAGGATGTTAGTATTTATTAAATCAATATAAAAGATGAAAAAGTCACTAATTCTGATTTTGATATCCATCGTTGGAACGATGGTTCCAAAAGGACTTTTTTCACAGGTTCTCGAAGGACCTCCGCGGGATGGTGTTTATGATAAAACTGCTATTACCCAATTACAACCCATTGCCTATCCATATTTAAGGGAAGCTGATATTATCTGGACTCGTCGTATTTGGAGGGTAATAGATATGCGTGAAAAAATGAACCAGCCATTTTATTATCCGGAAAAACCCCAAAATAACTGGAGAAGTTTAATGCAAATTGTATGGGATGGATTGAAAGAAGGTACCATTGTAGCCTATTCTGCCGACGTAGATCAATTTTTGACCCCTATCACTTTTAATGAAGTCAAAGACAGGATTGAGATTCCTGATACCATGTTTGTACCTGACCCCGATAATCCCGAACAAAAAATCATGAAAGTAATCAAGGTGGATTTCACAGCAGCAAACGTCAAAAAATTCAGGGTAAAAGAAGATTTTTATTTTGACCGTCAACGATCTGTTATGGAGGTAAGGATTTTAGGTATTTGCCCGGTTATGGAAAAAATCGATCCCAAAACAGGTGAAAGCAGAGGCGATATGCCTTTATTCTGGATCTACTTCCCCGAATGTCGTGAACTCCTTGCCAGGAATGAGATATTTAACCTTAAAAATGGCTCTGCAGGCAGATTAACCTATGATGACGTGTTTATGAAAAGGATGTTCTCCAGCTACATATACAAAGAAGAGAATGTTTATGATCGCCAGATTAATGAATACGCCATGGGAGTTGATGCTTTGCTCGAAGCAGAACGAGCCAAAAACAGCCTTTTTGAATTCGAGCATGATCTCTGGCAATATTAGAATATAAATAAAAGGCTCCTCCACTTGAGGAGTTTTTTTTTGTATATTCGGTTCCATGTCGATTACCTTTCTTGAGACTCCAATTGAATTTTTAAAAGGAGTCGGCCCGGCAAGGGCAGAAGCTCTGAAATCTGAAGCCGGCATTTTTACCTTTGCCGACCTGCTTACTTTTTTCCCTTTCCGGTATATCGACAGAAGCAAATTTTTCAGGATATCTGAGATAAAAGATGATACCGCATACATTCAGTTCAAGGCCAGGATCGCAAGGATCCAAACTGTTGGACCTCCAAGAAATCAACGACTTATAGTCACTGTTAGGGATGAAAGCGGTGAAATTGACCTGATCTGGTTCCAGGGGCTGAAATGGATGGCAAATAAATTCAGCTTTGGCCAGGAATTTATCGTTTTTGGGAAACCAACAATGTTTAACGGTCGATGGAATGTCCCTCATCCCGACATGGAAATGCCCTCCGACAAACCATTAGCTCTTAATGAGACTATCAGGCCAATATACAGCTCCACAGAAAAATTAAAATCAAAAGGCCTCGATTATAAAGGCATCAGTAAATTGGTTAAAAATATCCTGCTGAATGAAAAATTTAATGTTCAGGAAAATCTGACCCAGTCTATACTAAATAACTTCAGATTAATCGACCGTAAAGAAGCATTCATCACTATTCACTTTCCAGGCAGTCCGGAGTTACTTAAAAAAGCACAGGCAAGATTGAAATTTGAAGAGCTTTTTTTCCTCCAGCTTCAGTTGATGAAACAGCGCTACGGAAGAATCAACAAACAAAAGGGACATGTTTTTTCAAAGGTTGGAGATTATGTAAATCAATTTTACCATCATCATTTAACATTTAATCTGACTGAAGCTCAAAAACGGGTGATCAGGGAAATCCGGAATGACCTTGGAAGCGGGAAACAGATGAACCGTTTGCTGCAGGGTGATGTTGGCAGCGGCAAGACCCTGGTTGCACTGATGACAATGCTCATAGCCCTGGATAATGGATATCAGGCTTGTTTGATGGCTCCCACCGAAATACTTGCTAACCAGCATTACAACACTCTATCAGGGATGTTATCAGGTTTGAATGTTAATATTCGGCTGTTTACCGGTTCGACAAAATCTACCGATCGCAAAGGAATACTGGCTGATTTACTACTGGGGAAACTCCAGATGTTGATCGGAACTCATGCACTGATCGAAGAAAATGTTCTCTTCCGAAATCTTGGCCTGGTTGTTATTGACGAACAACACCGTTTCGGAGTCGCCCAAAGAGCACGGTTGTGGGAAAAGAATATCACCTCGCCGCATATTCTGGTTATGACCGCAACCCCCATACCGCGCACACTTGCGATGACTCTTTATGGCGATCTTGATAATTCCGTAATTGATGAAATGCCCCCGGGAAGAAAACCCGTTGTTACACGACATGTTTATGAACACGACAGGGACAAAGTTTATGGCTTTATACATAAGAAGATCAAGGAGGGTAGACAAGTCTATATTGTTTATCCACTAATTCAGGAATCAGCAGTATTGGATCTGAAAAATTTAATAGAAGGATATTCCCATATTGTAAGGGAATTTCCAAAGCCTCTTCATACAGTCGGTATGGTTCACGGTCAGATGAAACAACAGGAAAAAGACAAAGAAATGGAAAGATTCCTTAAAGGGGAGACAAAAATAATGGTTGCAACTACTGTCATTGAAGTCGGCGTGGACATACCTAATGCTTCTGTTATGGTTATTGAAAATGCAGAACGTTTCGGCTTATCACAATTACACCAACTGAGAGGCCGGGTCGGACGGGGCAGCGATCAGTCATATTGTATCATGATGAGTAACGATATTTTAAGCATGGATGCCAAAAAAAGAATTTCAACCATGGTACGTACCACCGATGGATTTGAAATAGCCGAAACAGACCTTCTGTTACGTGGTCCTGGCGATATTCAGGGAACTCAACAAAGCGGAATTCTTAATCTCAGGATTGCAGATATCATAAAAGATGAAAAGATTTTAAAGGCTGCCAGGAATCTGGCATCCGATATCATACATGATGATCCCACCCTTGAAAATGAAAAAAATTCAATCCTTGCACTACATCTTGTTCAAATGGATAAGTATCAGGAAAATTGGGGACTTATCTCCTGATTTATTTGGTTTTTTTACTACTTTTGCAACCTTAAATTAAACTAACAAATGAAAATTTCTTACAACTGGCTGAAACAATATATCGATCATGATCTTACTCCCGAGAAAGTTGCTGAATATCTTACGGGATGCGGGTTAGAGGTGGAGAGCCTGGAATTGTTCCAATCAGTTAAAGGAGGTTTGAAAGGAGTTATAATCGGTGAAGTACTAACGTGTGACAAACATGCAAATTCAAACCACCTGACAATTACAACCGTGAATATCGGCCGGAAAGAACCTTTGAAAATCGTTTGTGGGGCACCTAATGTTGCCCCCGGTCAGAAAGTTCCAGTTGCCACCATTGGGACCACCTTATATATCAATGATAAAGAAATAACTCTTCAAAAAACTAAGATCCGAGGAGAAATATCAGAAGGAATGATCTGTGCTGAAGACGAACTTGGAATTGGAGTCTCACATGCCGGGATATTGGTTCTCGATGCTCAGGCAGAAGTCGGAGTACCTGCCGGGGATTATTTTGGTATTGAAGAGGATCATGTTTTCACAATCGGTTTAACGCCAAACAGGACTGATGCCATGTCGCATGTTGGGGTTGCCCGTGACATGGCTGCCGTGTTGAATAATTTTGGCAGGAACAGCAAAAAGGATCCAAATTTGTACCGTGTTAAGCTACCTGATATAACATCTTTTTCAATCGATAATAAAGAACGTCAAATCGGCATTGTCGTTGAAGATCCGGTGGCTTGCCCCCGATATTCCGGATTGACTTTAACCGGTATCACTGTTAAGGAATCCCCAAAATGGTTAAAAAACAAATTGATATCTGTCGGTTTAAGGCCTATAAATAATATCGTCGATATTACGAATTATATCCAGATGGAATTGGGTCAGCCATTGCACGCGTTTGATGGAGACCAGATTTTAGGCGACTCGGTTATTGTGAAAAAATATCCCCGCGGAACCCTGTTTGTGACCTTGGATGAGGTGGAGCGCGAACTAACAGATAACGATCTGATGATTTGTAACGCCAAAGAACCCATGTGCATCGCCGGTGTTTTTGGTGGAATCAAATCGGGTGTGACCAGCAATACTACGACTATCTTTCTCGAAAGCGCTTACTTTGATCCTCAACATATCCGTAAAACAGCCCGCCATCACGGCTTACAAACTGATGCATCCTTCCGTTTCGAACGGGGAACGGATTTTGAAATTACCGTTTATGCTCTCAAACGAGCCGCACTGATGATCAAAGAGATTGCAGGTGGTCTTGTTGCATCGGATATCATTGATGTATTTCCAAAACCTATCGAAAAAAAAATTGTCACATTAGGTTTCCAAAATCTTGACAGACTTGCAGGCAACTCGATTGACAAGGGAGTTGTCAGTAATATTATTACGGATCTCGGGATGGAAATTCTGAAGACCGGCCCGGATCAGATTAGTATCAGGATACCGGGTTTCAAATCCGATGTAACCCGCGAATCCGATCTGATCGAAGAGGTTTTAAGAATATACGGATACAATAATATAGAAATTCTTCCTGAGATCAGAACATCTTTGTCATATTCCGCAAAACCCGACCCTGAAAAAATCAAAAATCTCATTTCCGACTACCTCTCCGGCAATGGATTTCATGAAATAATGAATAATTCCCTTTCGGGATCTTCATATTATGTGGGGAATAAGGATTTTCCTGACGGAAATTCCGTTAAGATACTTAACCCGCTCAGCCGTGACCTGGATACGATGCGCCAAACTTTGCTCTATGGTGGTTTGGAAACTATTGTTTACAATCATAACCGGAAAGTACAAGATATTAAGCTATTTGAATTTGGTACGGTATACTCACTGGGATCAGGATTATCAACAGATCCCCTTCCCGGTTATCATGAAGAGCGACATCTTGCCTTGTTTATGACGGGTAGGATGGAAAAGGGAAACTGGAACTCCCGGGATAAGAAAGTTGATTTTTTTGATCTGAAAGGGACGGTTGAGGCGATCCTTAATAAGTTGGGAGCCTGCCTTCCGGACAGGCAGGTTGGCAGCTGGGAGTTGACAGTCGAGAAATATTCGTCCGGAATTATCTCGGAAGGAATGAGTTACTCAGCAAACGGGACAATTTTTGTCATTTTAGGATTTCTTAATGACTCCCTGATAAAATCTTTCGATTACAAGCAGCAAGTCTTTTATGCCGAATTGAATTGGGATATTCTTCTGTCGATCTTGCCAAAAAAGGAAATTCAGGTTAAAGAATTGAATAAATTCCCTGAAGTTCGAAGGGACCTTGCATTATTACTTGACCAGTCGGTCACCTTTGAACAGATCGAACGGATTGCTTATGAATCTGAAAAAAAACTGATCAGGAGGATTGGACTTTTCGACGTTTACGAAGGGGAGAATATTCAACATGGAAAGAAATCATACGCCGTAAGTTTCATCCTTCAGGATGAAGAAAAGACCTTGACGGATGAAGAAATTGACATGACAATGGAGAGACTTATCAGTGTGTTTACCGCCAAACTCAATGCACAAATCAGATAATTAAATCCAACTCACAATCCTATGCGAGAAAAAGAACAGATCAGATATTCAACCAGTCCTACCGGGGAAAAATTTCCGATTCCCACTAAAAACGATTTTAATAAGGAATTACAAAGAATTGAGAAACTGGTCATCCAGGCCAGGAAAGAGAAGAAAGAAATAGTAGTTGTAATGGGTATTGGATTCGTCGGAGCCGTTATGGCAGCTATTGTTGCCGATACCAAAGATAAGAACGGAAAGCAATCAAAATTCGTGATCGGTTGCCAGCGCCCGAGTCCCCGCAGTTATTGGAAGATTCCAATGGTAAATAAGGGCATTGCGCCTGTCAAGGCAGAAGATCCGGAAGTTGATATTATCATCGAACGTTGCGTTTTGAAAACTCATACCCTTGTTGCCACCTATAACAGCGATTGTCTTCAGTTTGCCGATTGTGTTGTGGTGGATGTTCAATGTGATTTTTCCAAAAGACAACTTGGGAATATGAGAACCGGAGAAGCCGATATGGCTGCCCTTGAAGATACTATGAAAACTATTGGAGAAAAGATACACCCTGAATGTCTTGTCTTGATTGAAACCACTGTTGCTCCTGGGACAACCGAGTTCGTTGCCTGGCCAATCCTGAAAAAGGCATTTGCAAAAAGGGGAATTAAAAAGACCCCTTTACTTTCGCACAGTTTTGAGCGTGTCATGCCTGGGAAGGATTATGTAGCCTCCATTCGTGATTTCTGGCGTGTCTGTTCAGGTTGTGATGAAACTGCCCGAAAAAGGGTTGAAAAATTCCTGCATGAAGTGGTGAATACGAAAAAATTTCCGTTAACAGTAATGGACAGACCGATCGAATCAGAAACCACCAAGATCATCGAAAACTCGTACCGCGCAGCAATTCTTGCCTTTCTTCATGAATGGAGTCTTTTTGCCGAACGGAACGGTGTCGACCTGATCAAGGTAATAAAAGCCATCAAGGTACGTCCGACGCACAACAATATTATCTTCCCCGGACCGGGAATAGGTGGTTATTGCCTGCCTAAAGACGGCGGACTTGGTTACTGGGCTTATAAGCATATTCTCGGATTTGAAGATGGAGAAAAACTCTTTAAGCTTACTCCTACATCAATCGATATCAATGATACACGTGGTTTGCATGTCGCAGAGCTGACACGTGATGCTTTACGTAACATGGGTCGGTATATTGCCGGCGCCGAAGTGCTGATCTGTGGTGCGAGCTATCGCCAGGATGTCGGTGATACTCGGTACAGCGGAAGTGAAATGGTTGTGAGGAAATTAAGTGAAATGAGTGCAGAGATCCGTGTGCACGATCCATATGTTGAACACTGGTATGAACTGGAAGACCAGGATGAATATCCTGCCCCAGGCCATTCCTGGAAAAGATTTTTCCGCAACCAGGAAAATCTAAAGGGCACCGTTGTTGAAAAGGACCTGAAAAAGGCGTTAAAAGGTGTTGAAGCGCTGATTCTTGCCGTACCCCATGCTCATTACCTGGATCTGAAACCCGATGATATCGTTAAATGGGCAGGCGGACCGATTGCTGTTGTCGATGCCTTTGGAATCTTATCGGATGATAACATACGTCGTTACTTTGAACTGGGTTGCGAAGTCAAAGCGCTGGGACGCGGACACCTTGCACGTCTGAAACGGGAAGTACGGAAATTATAAATTAACCGGAAAATGGATGTTCTGTCAATAAAACAGCGTTTTGGACTTATCGGTAATGCTCCGATGCTTGACCGGGCTATCGATATTGCCCGCCAGGTTGCTGCTACCGACATTACAGTCCTTATTAGTGGAGAAAGCGGAACCGGGAAAGAATTCTTTCCTAAAATTATTCATCAGCTTAGCGCTCGTAAGCACGGTCCATATATTGCCGTGAACTGCGGGGCAATTCCTGAAGGGACCATTGACTCAGAGCTTTTTGGACATGAAAAAGGCTCATTTACCGGTGCACATGAAGCCCGTAAAGGGTATTTTGAAGTGGTCGACGGTGGGACGATCTTTTTGGATGAAGTAGCTGAACTTCCCCTGGGAACACAAGTTCGGCTGCTCCGGGTTCTTGAAAGCGGAGAATTTATAAGAGTCGGATCCTCAAAGGTTTTAAAGACCAATGTCAGGTTGGTTGCCGCAACCAATATCAGTATTCCCGATAATATTGCTTCAGGTAAATTCCGCCAGGACCTCTATTACAGGCTGAATACCGTACCTATCGCAATACCACCGCTTCGTGAACGGAAAGAGGATATCTATCTTCTGTTTCGAAAGTTCGCCTCTGATGCTGCTGAAAAATATAGGATGCCGGCGATACAGGTCGATGAAGAAACACAACGTATTCTAACAAATTACCGGTGGCCTGGAAATATACGCCAATTGAAGAACTTAACCGAACAGATATCGATACTGGAGAAGAACAGGGTCATCTCTGCAGAAACTTTACTGAAATACATTCCCAAGGGACATATCAGCGATCTTCCGGTGCTTTACAAAAGCGAAGATGCGTCAAAATTCAATGAACGCGACCTGCTTTATAAAGTGTTGTTTGATATGAAGAAAGATATGAATGACCTGAAGCAACTAGTCATGAATCTCATGCAGAGCGAAAACATTACCAGTAGTAACCTGGGAGAAAATACGAATCTCATTAACAGGCTTTATAAAGATCTACAGGATATTAAGGATAGCGATCAACCTGTAATTATTCATGATCCCGATAAACAGCTTAATGAACCTTTCCAGGTACCGGAAGAAGTAGAAGAATCACTTTCCCTTGAAAAAAAAGAGATCGACTTTATCCGTCGTGCCCTTGAGAAGCATGATGGGAAACGCAAAGATGCCGCTAAGGAACTCGGTATTTCTGAGAGAACTTTATACAGGAAAATAAAAGAATATAATCTCGAATGAGATCGGTTTTTTATTTCTATAATATTGGTGTGAAGGTCATTGCCTGGCTTTTCACAATGTTGATAATTGTCTCCCAGACTGCTTGCAGGATGAGTTATTCTTTTACCGGAGCGTCTATTTCTGCCAATGTAAAGACCGTTTCGATCCCCATGTTTCCGAATAATGCACCACTGGTTGTTCCAACACTTTCGCGAACAATGACCAACGCGCTGCGTGATTATTTTACATCACAGACAAACTTAAATCTTGTTGAACGTAATGGTGATTTGAATGTTGAAGGCACCATCACCGGATACGGTGTTCAACCTGTAGCTATCCAGGGAAATGAAACTGCTGCTATGAACCGCCTTACTATTACGGTAAGCGTCAAATTCACGAATAAAACCGATGAAAAACAAGACTGGGAATTCCCATTTTCCCGATATTTGGATTATCCTTCATCAGTCAATCTCTCATCAGCCCAGGATGGGCTGATCGTTGGCATAACCGATCAATTAGTGATGGATATTTTTAATAAAGCGGTTGTAAACTGGTAATACAAAGAGAAAAGCAATCACTTTGGCATGAACCGTCAGCAATTTTCTGAGTTTGTCAAAAACCCGGCTTCTGCAAATGCACAAAGCCTGAAAGCGATTGAAGAACTCGTTAAACGATATCCTTATTGCCAGACAGGTCAGATCCTCTTTACTTTCAATTTGTTCAGGGAAGGTGATCTTCAATACCATTCCCAGCTAAAAAAAGCTGCCGCCTATGCCGGTGACCGGCGAAAATTCAAGGAGTTGATTGAAACAGGAAAGATCCTGATTGAAAAAGAATCCACTGAAAATATTGTTGTTCCCCCACCTGAATCAGAGGTTGAGGGACATGAACTGACACAATTTGTCCCGGAAACTGCATCAATTGTTTTAGAAAAACCCTTTGTTCAGGAAGAACCTATTCCGATAGACCAGTCCCCATTGGAGCCTGTTGTTGCCATGGATAATTCAAAATTCCAGGAGCGTCTTTCCAGGGAAGAACTTCTTGCGATCGTTCGAAAACGATTAGCGGAAATCGGAACGGAGAAATCGAATAAATCCTCTGAAGAGTTGGCGTCAGAAACCAGCGTTCCTTTGCTCCAATACGATGAAACAGGAACTAAGCTTGAAAAAGATACTTCAAAGTGTACATTAATAGAAAAATTTATCCGGGAGGAACCCAAAATATCTCTTCCAAAAACCGCTTTCTTCAATCCTACCGAAACCTCCCTCCGAAGCAATATTGATGATGAAGAGATCATCAGCGAGACTTTGGCTCAACTCTATGCCAGCCAAGGCAATATTCAGAAAGCCATCCATATTTATGAAAAATTGTCCTTGCTAAATCAAGAAAAAAGTCGTTTATTTGCATCCCGAATTCAAGAACTGGGTGCAGGACGATAAATTTCAGGTTGGTGAATTCGTAACACTTTATCAACGAAATCATTAAAATTTTTTTTTCATGGGACTTTATATTCTTATTGCCGCATTAATTCTGATCACTTGTGTACTTATGATCCTGGTTGTTCTCGTCCAGAATTCAAAAGGAGGTGGTCTGGCTTCTAATTTTGCATCATCGAACCAGTTTATGGGCGTTCGTAAAACTGCCGATTTTCTTGAGAAATCAACTTGGACACTGGCAATTGTTTTGTTAGTGCTGAGTCTTTTTTCAATTTTAGTAATTCCTAAAAATCAAGGTCAGTCCCAAACCCAGCAAAGTGAAATTCAGAAGCAAATCGATGAATCCAAAACAGCGCCGATAAAAGACTTTCAGGCTCCGCCGGCCACAAAAAAATAACAGTGATACAGGTGAAAACGCATCTTTTTGTGTCTTAATACGAAATTGAGTTAAAAAATGTCAGATTGTCATATAAGTCTGACAATTTTTTTTATCAAGAGGTAAAGACTGAAAAATTGTCTATTTGAATAGGGAAATTTACATTTGGCACAAAATATGACAAGACCAGTGCATTCACCCCAAAGGGTTTATTTCGTAATGTTTAACTTTAAAAATATCAATTAAAATGGCAAAAGTGAAAATTAAACCATTGGCAGACCGTGTCTTGATAGAACCGGCTGCAGCTGAAGAAAAAACTGCAGGTGGGATCATCATTCCCGATACCGCTAAGGAAAAACCACAGAAAGGGACAGTCGTTGCTGTCGGACCTGGAAAAAAAGACGAACCGATAACCGTTAAGGTTGGTGAAAGCGTTCTCTACGGCAAATATGCAGGTACAGAGATCACCATTGAGGGCGTTAATTATCTGATAATGCGTGAATCCGATATCGTGGCTGTAATCTGACCATCAAGAGACATTTAAGAAATAATCTAAGTAATAACTTAAAACCGATAAAACAATGGCAAAAGATATAATCTTTAGCATTAAAGCAAGAGAAGCGTTGAAAAAAGGCGTTGATGAACTTTCAAATGCAGTGAAAGTGACCCTAGGCCCAAAAGGCCGGAATGTCATCCTCGATAAATCATATGGTGCACCTAACGTAACCAAGGACGGTGTGACCGTGGCAAAAGAAATTGAATTAAAAGATCCTATTGAAAATATGGGAGCTCAGATGGTGAAGGAAGTAGCTTCAAAGACCAGCGATATTGCCGGTGATGGAACTACAACCGCAACCGTTCTTGCTCAATCGATTTTCACGACCGGTCTAAAGAATGTAACTGCAGGCGCAAATCCGATGGATCTGAAACGTGGTATCGACAAAGCGGTTACTGAAGTCATCAAATCGCTGAAGGCACAAACCAAACAAGTTGGCGACAGCATGGAAAAAATCGAACAGATTGCATCAGTATCAGCCAATAACGATTTATTCATTGGCAAGATGATCGCTGAAGCAATGGGAAAGGTAAAGAAAGAAGGCGTTATCACTATTGAAGAAGCTAAGGGAATCGAAACAACGGTTAAGGTTGTTGAAGGTATGCAGTTCGACCGCGGTTATATCAGTCCATATTTTGTGACTGATACCGACAAGATGGAAGTTGTTTACGAAAATCCTTACATTCTGATCTATGATAAGAAAGTCAGCGTGATGAAAGATCTGCTGCCGGTTCTGGAAAAAGTCGTTCAGGCAGGTCGGCCGCTTATCATTGTTTGCGAAGATGTTGAGGGCGAAGCATTGGCTACCCTTGTTGTGAACAAGATCCGTGGCACTCTGAAAGTCGCTGCAGTGAAAGCTCCGGGATTTGGCGACCGTCGCAAAGAAATGCTTGAAGACATTGCAGTTTTGACTGGAGGAACCGTTATCAGCGAAGAAAAAGGCTTCAAACTGGAAGATGCTACTTTACAGTATCTCGGGCAGACAGAAAAAGTCACCATTGATAAGGAAAATACAACCATCATTAATGGAAGTGGCAAGAAGAGTGACATTACAGCACGAATCAACCAGATCAAATCCCAGGTCTCAACTACCACTTCCGATTATGATCGCGAAAAACTTCAGGAACGATTGGCTAAACTGGCCGGGGGTGTTGCCGTGATCTATGTCGGCGCTGCATCAGAAATAGAAATGAAGGAAAAGAAAGACCGCTTTGAGGATGCTCTGCATGCAACCCGTGCAGCTATTGAAGAAGGTATCATCCCTGGCGGAGGAGTTGCCTATATCCGCGCTCAGAAAGCCATTGAAAAATTAAAAGGCGAAAATGAGGATGAAACCATTGGCATCCACATCGTAAAACGTTCACTGGAAGAACCACTCCGACAGATCGTGGAAAACACCGGTCTTGAAGGCTCGGTCGTTGTTCAGAAAGTAAAAGACGGGAAGGACGATTTCGGTTTCAATGCCCGTACCGAGGTATATGAAAATCTATATCAGGCCGGCGTTATTGACCCCACAAAGGTAGCCCGTGTTGCCCTTGAAAATGCTGCTTCAATAGCCAGCATGTTGCTGACCACCGAATGTGTTGTCGCAACCCATAAGGAAGAAAAACCACCTATGCCACCAATGAATCCGGGAATGGGCGGAATGGGTGATATGTACTAATAAGTTGAAATCTATGTTTATAAAAGCCCTGAACGATCGGGGCTTTTTTTTCATATTTTTACTTCTTATTGGTTATATCAAAACAGAGAAATATGAACCTTAAAATCACTGTAATATCGGGGTTTGTTGCTTTTTGGTTCACTTTGCATGCCCAACAGCAAACGGTTGTTCCTGATCTTCCTATAGATCCCGACACAAAAAAAATCATGTATCGTGCGGTAATTGAGGAAAAAGGCAGTACCGAGTACCTATATAACAAAGCCGTTGAATGGTTCAGTTACTTTTACCCGAATCCGTCGGCAATTTTCACCGTCCAGGACAAAGTGAATGGAAAAATCGAGGGAACAGGTAGGATGAAAGTCTATTTCACCGATGAAAAATCCGGGGTTCGTCTGGATGGAGGGTTGATCATATACCTGATAAAAATTGAACTCAAAGAAAATAAATACCGTTACACCCTCACCGACTTCAATCTTAAGGCTGCTTCACGCTTTCCGGTTGAAAAATGGATGAATAAGGCCGATCCAGCCTATAATCCCCAATGGGATTCGTACCTTTATCAGATCGACACAACGATGCAAAGACTTATTTCAACGTTGACGAAAAAAATGAAGCCTGTTGTACAAAAGAAAGATGAGTGGTGACAAGTTACCGGACATTAGAAAACTGACTCATCCTGAGCTCGGCAGGTTTTTTCTGGAACATAATGATAAATCCTTTCGCGCCGGCCAGGTATATGACTGGTTATGGAAGAAAGCATGCCACTCTTTTGAGGAGATGACCACTCTTTCAAAATCTACCCGTCAACTCCTTACTGATCACTTTTCATTTCATACCGCAATTCCGGAATATATACAGAAGAGTCATGATGGTACAACTAAAGTGGCTTTCAGGCTTTATGACGGATTAATGATAGAAAGTGTTCTGATACCTTCAGATGGTCGTACAACAGCCTGCATATCTTCACAAGCAGGATGCGCCCTGGGGTGTAAATTCTGTGCAACAGGCCAGATGGGATTAACAAGGAACCTTACTTCAGGTGAAATCTTCGACCAGCTAACTTATCTTTCAGTTCTCCCTGCTGCAGAAATATCCGGGACATCTCTCTTATCCTCAAACGTGAAATCCCAAACAACTCAATTATCAACAAATCATATTTCAAACATAGTATACATGGGGATGGGAGAACCCTTTCTCAACTATGAAGCCGTTTTGGAATCGATCGAAAAAATCACTTCTAAGCAGGGACTTGGAATATCTCCTCAGAGGATTACCGTTTCCAGTATAGGAATTCCCAGAATGATCCGAAAAATGGCGGATGACAATCCCAAATATCATTTTGCAGTTTCCCTGCATGCTGCAATTGATACAAAGCGTAACCATATCATTCCATTTAACATTCACCATCCGCTCCGGGAGATGGTCGATGCCCTTAAATACTATCATTCTAAAACCGGTAAGAGGTTTACCATAGAATACATCCTTTTCGGAAACTTCAATGATACCCTGGCCGATGCCAAGGCTCTTGCTCTTTTTTGCCGGAGTTTCCCTGTAAAGATCAATATTATTGAATATAATCAAGTCCGGGATTCCGAATTTATCAGGGCAGATCCAGGGAAAACCAAAAGGTTTATTCAATTTCTGGAATCCAAAAACCTGGTGGTAAATTTGCGTAAAAGCCGGGGTAATGATATTGACGCGGCATGCGGACAGCTTGCGCTTAAATGCTGGAATGTGATCGATTAAATCAGTATTATTAAAGGTAACTTTGGATGATTATAGCAAAAATGAACCAAATGAATACAAGAGATTTTACCATTTCAGGAAACATTGTTGATGTTGTTTCCAGGAAGGTATATAAAGGCACTGTAATTGTCCGTAATGGGATTATCGCAGAGATCCGTAAAGAGAACGTAAACGAAGAAAATTATATTTTACCAGGCCTGATTGATTCTCACATCCATGTTGAAAGTTCCATGCTTATACCTTCGGAGTTTGCACGGTTAGCAGTAGTTCATGGCACTGTTGCAACAGTCTCCGACCCACACGAAATTGCGAATGTTTTAGGTATACCGGGAGTGAAATTTATGATCGAGAATGGAAAGAAAGCGCCATTCAAATTCAATTTCGGTGCACCATCCTGTGTTCCGGCTACCCCTTTTGAAACTTCAGGCGCTGTTTTGGGTGTAAAAGAAATCGAAGAGTTATTATCGATGGAAGAGGTGAAATATCTGTCTGAGATGATGAATTACCCTGGAGTCCTGTTTAATGATCCGGACGTTATGGCGAAGTTGGCGCTTGCAAAGAAATTCGGAAAACCTATCGATGGTCATGCACCCGGGTTAAGAGGTGAGGATGCCAAGAAATACGTTTCCGCAGGAATTTCTACCGATCATGAATGCTTTACAATTGAAGAAGCCCGGGATAAGATCAAGAATGGTATGCTTATTCTTATAAGGGAAGGTAGCGCTGCAAAAAATTTCGAAGCATTATCCCCGCTGTTTAATGAATCTCCTGAGAAAATATTGTTTTGCTCCGACGATAAGCATCCTAACGATCTGGTGGAAGGTCATATAAACCAACTTGTAAAGAGATCCCTAAAAAAGGAATACGACTTTATGGATGTGATCCGTAGCTGTACTTTTAATCCGGTAAAGCATTATAACCTTAACGTCGGATTATTACAACCGGGAGATCCTGCAGACCTGATAGTTATCGATAATTTACATGATTTTAATATTCTGGAAACATATGTTGATGGGACAAAAGTGGCTGAAAAAGGTAAAACATTGATTTCGTCGGTGAAGGAAGTCCCTTCTAACAAATTTGAAATAAGTCCTGTTCATGAACTGGATTTGCTTATCAAGAAGGAAACGGGATTGTTAAAGGTCGTAAAAGCGCTTGACGGTCAACTCATAACCGGACTGATGGAGGTTGAACCTAAAATTTCAAGAGGATATGTGGTTAGTAATCCGGACAGCGATATCCTGAAAATTGTGGTTAAAAACAGATACAATGAAGCGCCTGTGTCGGTCGGATTCATTTCAAATTTTGGCATTAACAGGGGTGCTCTGGCATCATGCGTGGCTCATGACAGTCATAACATTGTTGCCGTAGGAACAGATGACACCTCCATTACCAAAGCAATCAACCTGATAGTAGAATCAAAGGGAGGCATCTCTCTTATTGATAATGAGAAACACATGTTGCTGCCTCTTCCGTTTGCCGGGATCATGTCGGGAGATGACGGGTTCCAGGTGGCAAGGCAATACGACGTAATGGATAAAAAAGCAAAGGAGATGGGTAGTAAATTGGGAGCCCCCTATATGACCCTTTCCTTTATGGCTCTTCTGGTAATCCCTGCTCTGAAGCTAAGCGACAAAGGTCTCTTTGATGGTAACCGGTTTTCCTTCACTCACCTGTTCCAACAATAACGGTACTTCTCTATTATTAACCTGACAGACTCTTCCTCCACTTTCTCCTCCCTGAAAGTTATTTTAAAAGTGTAATTAAAACCATTCACAGCTAAGACGCAAAAGCGCAAACCTGTCTGGTGACAGACAACAAATTGAAAATAAGTAATATAATATTTGTTTCTTAGCACCTCTGCAGTAAATTTTGATCCCTGAAACTACTTCTCCAGGGAGAAGTTCACAAAAAAAATATTTTTTACTGAAATATCTAGATATTTATTTGTATATAAAAAATATTTATATTTGTGAAAATATTAACACTAAATGATATGAAGAAGAAAGCAACACTCGACATCCAAAAATTGGAACTAGCTGCCAGTAAACTAAGAGCGTTGGCACACCCCATGCGTATTGCCATCATTGAACTTCTGACTGACAATAAAAAACTTACTGTCACAGAGATTTATGAACGGCTGAATATTGAACAGGCTTCAGCTTCCCATCACCTGAATATTCTTAAAAACAAGGGATTGCTTGAGTCAAAGAGAGATGGAAAAATGATCCATTATTCCCTTAAACTCCATGTTTTATCAAATGTAATTGATTGTATCAACCAGTGTGTTGCGTACGGATGATACTTTCATTTATTTACAAGTTCCAATTTTCCTCTACATCCCAGTTGGCTCTTATTTCAACTGTTTTTGAAAAGTAGCTGACCTCTTCGGGCTGAAGGTTTTTTCTGTAATTTCCTGTATCCCACTTTTTATTATGGTTTCGGTCTAAAATTGCTTTAACCTTATACTTACCGGGTAAAACATATTCAAACCGAACTTTCCCATTCTTATTTGTATATTGTTCTTCAACCAAACTTTCTTTCTCAGTGAGCAACTGGATAATATAATTACCGGGATGGCCATCAAAATTAAAATCAATGATAAATGAACCAAATTCCTTCTGTGCCCTGGTAATGAATTCTATTTTTGTGGAATCGTTTGTTAATCCGTTTATAGAATAAAAAATTGAATCCGGGAAGATTATCTTGTAATGTTTTTCTTCATTCCACTTGTATTGAATTATCACCCTTCGTTTGATATTGTCGGAAAAATAAATTTCAGGATGGAGGGTATCTTTATCTTCAACAAGAATAACCCTGGAAAAATCCCATCGGCTTAAGGGATATGAAAAAGAGCATTCATATTTATATTTAAAATAGTTGAACGGATTGGTTTTCCCTGCGATGATACGCAAACGCTCAGGCACTGAATCCTTTGCTGAAGATTTCTTTTTAACTAATTTTTTCCTTAAATCGAGTTTTGCCGTGTCAATTACTCCGTTTAAATCGGATACCTCAATGTAAAGAGAATCGCATTTTTGACCGCTAATCCATAATACTATACTGTCTTTTTTTGGGAATCGTTCTTCGATTATCCTGGTCTTGGTGGAATCCAGGTTGAATGACCGAAAATGAGGATTTTTGACAGGATATTTGAACAGGAAAAGAACCATTCCATCGGCAACAACGTTCTTTTTAAGAAGTCGCTGGGTTGAATCAATCTCCTCAAATAAGCGCAGTTCATAAAAAGGGATTGTCGGTGATGCAATTGAATTACTATCTTTTTTAGTTGTATCGGAGGGTGGTGGAATATAATAAGGGTGAATTAGTGTATCATAAAATGCGATCTTTTCAGAAAGCTGGTCAAATATCATATTACTGTTTTGGTCATTAAGAGCTAAGAGTTTGAAGGGTACATCCTGGAGATATTTAAATAAAAACTCTCCATTATCATCTGTCCTGACGATGTAATATGGAGGAACCTTTACAGGGAGTGAATCAAAAGGAATTGTATCGCTGTTATCGATATAAAGAAAAACAAACAAATCCTTTTGAGGGGTCAGGTCGAAGGCATTGACAACTTTTCCTTTCAGGGAAAGGGAATCAAGATAGTTTCCGGTGGAAAGGACGTAGGAAAAACCGGTTAAAACATTATTTTCCGTGATGTCGGTTATCGTTTTCCCAAAATTAACCACATAAGTTGTATTTGCTTTAAGGTTATCTTCCAATTTGATGATAACTGATTTACCCCGTAATTTATAATCAGGTGCGTTGTTGAAAGGAGGAGAAATAAGAATATCTGAAGTGGGGTTCTTCAAATTGATGAATTCTTCGAAATCAATGCGGATGGTATTCCCTGTGAAATGGATAGATTGGTTAGGAGGATCGTATCTCATAACTTTGGGAGGAGTTACATCCTTAGGCCCTCCTACAGGGGTTACAGGATTTGCACAATACCACAGGCAGAGGCAGGCAGCAAGAAGCAGAAGACCAGGGACAGATGATTTCCTAAGCACGATTGGAGGCGTTGAAAGGGTGTTTGAAAGGCCAAATTTACCAATCGTTTTGATTGAGGAACTAATTTTTTTATAATTTTACGTTGTGAATCACCAAACAACAGGTATATGTCAGGTCACAATAAATGGTCAACGATCAAGCGAAAAAAAGGGGCACTTGACGCCAAGCGTTCCAAGATTTTTTCCAAAATAATTAAAGATATTACCATTTCTGTAAAAGAAAGTGGACCTGATCCCGATGGTAATCCAAGGTTGCGTCTTGCGATAGCAAATGCAAAAGGAGCATCTATGCCAAAGGAGACTATTCAACGGGCTATCAATAAAGGATCCGATAAAGATGCCGCTGCTCTTATCGAGACCACATATGAAGGAAAGGGTCCGCACGGAGTCGCTATATTTGTAGAATGTACTACCGATAACCTTCAGCGGACGATATCAAATGTAAGGGCTTATTTTAATAAGCATGGGGGTGAACTCGGTCAGAATGGGATGCTGAACTATCTTTTTGACCGGAAAGGGATTTTTGTTGTTCCACTGGTGGATCTCAACAGAGATGACTTTGAGATGGAGGTGATTGACGCAGGAGCCGAAGATATTGTTCTTGAAGATTGTTTATTTACGATCACCACTGCTATGGAAGATTTTGGCGTTATGATGAAAAAACTTGAACAATTGAACATTGAACCGGAGAGCGCGTCGCTTCAACGCATCCCGAAATCGACCGTAACATTGGAAGAAGAGGCAACGAGAAAGGTTTTAAAGCTGATTGATATAATTGAGGAGGATGAAGATGTTCAGAATGTATTTCATAACCTGAACATCAGTGATGAGATGGCAGAAATACTATAATAAAAAAGCGGCTTTAGCCGCTTTTTTATTGGGCTATACCTCACAAATGTACTGAGTTAGGTTTATCCCTTTCTTTAACTCAAGTTTTTTACGAAGTCTGATCCTGGAAATTTCCGTACTTGGCGCGGTTATTTTCAAAATATGGGAAATTTCCTTGGTGTTGAGGTTCATGCGGAGCAATGCGCACAATTTGTGGTCATTTGGAGTAAGTTGCGGGTATTTTTTACGTAGCCGGTCGAAAAATCCGGGATGAATCTTTTCAAAATGTGCTTTGATCCGGTACCAGTCATTATCAAATTTGATGTTCTCATCAATTGTTTTCAATACCTTGGCAATGTCGTTCCTGTTAATGGATTTTTCAGTCCTCAATAAACGGTTTATATCTTTCTTGATCAACCCGATGATTTTATTTTTCTGGGAGATGAAGATTGAAGAGGTAGCTAACTCGCGGTTGATGAGATCAAGTTCCATCTGATGTTTTTGTTTGAGCAGCTGATTCACTTTCTGCTCAGCGCGGATACGTTCCTGAAGCCGCTGGTTGCGTTCTTTTTCAACTTTTTTCCGCTGTTCAATTTCGTTCTTCAGTTCGGAAATTATACGCTCATTGGTAATTTCCAGATTCCGCTGGTAGTTGGCAACTTCTATTGCAGCCCGGATCTGATCGACATCCACGGGTTTGAAAAGGTAGGCATAAGGTTTTAATGAAAAAGATTTCGAAAAGACCTCGCTTTTATTCATCGAGGTCAGGAAGATAATCCCGCAGTTATTATTCTCTGTCAGGATCCTTGCGGCTTCAATACCATCCATCTTCCCGGCCAGTTTGACATCCATGATAACAATGTCCGGTTCTTTATTATTCTCTTTCAGTGAGTTTATATTCAATATGCAGTTTTCACCCTTGGTATCGATACCCAAAACTTCATAGCCGAATTCAGTCAGTTTATTCTTCAGGTCGTGTGCAAGGAGGAGTTCATCTTCAACAATATACAAACTAATTGGCGCCATAGTCTAATTTTTAAATGGTTTAATAATAGGTTAATCAGAATTTATAATCTTTATCATAAACGATATTATAGGTGTCGATGGCAATGACTAATTCCTCATTTGTAGGCATGACCATCGCGACTACCGGGGAGCCCGGCCTGGTTAGAATGGCTTCCCTTCCACGGATATTGTCATTTCTCTCGTTTTCGAATTCAACGCCAAGAAATCCAAGACCCTCCAGGATCCGGCGCCGGGTTTCAACGTCATTCTCTCCGATTCCCCCTGTCAGAATTATCAAATCGACACCCGACATGGCTGCGGCATAAGCGCCGATATATTTTTTAACGCGGTAGGCATACATGTCGAGTGCAAGTTGAGCCCGCGCAACTCCTTCCGCCGCTGCTTTCTCAACATCGCGCATATCATATGAAATGCCTGAAACACCTGCAATCCCACTTTTCTTATTAAAAAGGGCGTTCGTTGCTTTCATGCTCAGGTTTTCCTTTTCAGCAATGAAAAGGAGGATTCCCAGGTCAACATCTCCGCTACGGGTACCCATCATCAACCCTTCAAGCGGGGTGAATCCCATTGAAGTATCAATTGATTGTCCTTTTTTAATGGCGGCAACGGAGGAACCATTTCCGAGGTGACAGGTGATTATATTGATGTTTTTATAATCTTTTCCCAGATACCTGCATGCCTTTTGTGCGACGAACTTATGCGAAGTCCCGTGAAATCCATACCGCCGTACTTTGAACTTCTCGTAATATTCGTAAGGAATGGGGTAGAGGAAGGAATAAGGCGGCATATTTGAATGGAAGGAAGTGTCGAACACAGCCACCTGAGGAACGTCAGGAAGGAGAGCTTCAATCGATAAGATCCCTTTAAGGTTGGCAGGGTTGTGTAAAGGAGCCAATTCAATACATCTTTCAATATCTTTCTTTACATCTTCCGTGATCCTGGCGCTGGTTTTAAAGTTTTCTCCCCCGTGAGCTACTCTTTGACCTACTGCATCGATCTCAGTTTTATCTTTCAGAACACCATGCACCGGATCAATAAGAGTTTCTAAAATTAAATCAATACCAACCTGGTGATCGGGAACTTCCTGTGACACTTTGTATTTTACTTTCCCGGGAACCTGGTAATTCAATTCACTCATAGGAAGCCCGATGCGGTCGAGTAATCCTTTTGCCAATAGGTCGGTTTCATGAGAGATTTTAATGAGCTGGTATTTGATCGACGAGCTGCCACAGTTTAGAACGAGAATTTTCATTTTGATAAGAGATTACAAGCTAAGAATAACCAGACTTTCTTCATAAATCAGGACCTGGATTATTTAGTAATGTTAGGGTAGGCAAAGCTAAAAAAAAATTAATAGGTTTCGACAAAAATCGATAAAAAATTATTTTAATTATTGATAAAATTAAGGGGGTTCATTTTTTTTAAGTTTTGAAAAATAGCTTTTTAAATGGATTATATGTTATGTTAGAAAACGTAACATATTTTTGTTAATTATTGGATCATGGTTATGGTTTTACCGGATCATATTTCAAAATAATATTTTCTTCCGGAAGGGATAACAATATTATCGTATTTTTGGTTTTCAGTATTGGAATTTCAATGGCCCTGATCAATACCTTCGTTTCCTGGTTGATGAAAAAGCGCATTCACCAGATTGAGCTCTTCATGAAATATCCTCATGAAGTTCAGCTTGAATGGTTTAAAAAGCTTTTAAATTGTGCCCGCAATACAGAATATGGAAAGCAGTATGATTTCAAATCCCTTCAGACGCCAAAACAATTTCAAAAACGTATTCCCTTAAACGATTATGATACCCTTAAACCTTTCATTGACCGGTTGCGGAACTGCGAGCAAAATATTCTCTGGCCTTCCGAAATCAAATGGTTTGCAAAATCCTCAGGGACTACAAGCGATAAAAGTAAATTTATACCTGTCAGCCAGGAAGCTTTAGAGGAGTGTCATTTTAAAGGGGGAAAGGATCTGCTCTCGATTTATTGCAACAACCATCCCGAAACAAAATTATTCGACGGAAAGGCAATTGCCATGGGAGGATCACACCAGATCATGGAGATCAGTAACGAGTCATTCTATTACCAGGGAGATCTTTCCGCGATCCTGATTCAAAATCTTCCCGCATGGGTTGAATTCCTGCGAACCCCTAATTTATCAATTGCTTTAATGGATGAATGGGAAAGTAAAATCGAAAAGATGGCAAAAGCCATAATCCGGCATAATGTTACCAACATCTCAGGCGTTCCCTCATGGACCCTGTTATTATTCAAAAGGGTTATTGAGATGACCAGGAAATCCAATCTTCTGGAAGTATGGCCAAATTTCGAACTTTTCATTCACGGCGGCGTTAATTTCGCCCCTTACCGGAAACAATTCATCAACCTGCTTCCTTCCAATGAAATAAATTTCCTTGAGACCTACAACGCATCGGAGGGATTCTTTGGGATACAGGACAGGAATCACGCCAACGATATGTTGCTGATGCTTGATTATGGAATATTCTATGAATTTATTCCGATCGATCAGCTTGAAAATGATCAGCCGCAGGCATTACAACTCGACGATGTAAAACAAAATACTAACTATGCGATGGTGATCTCGACCAACGCAGGTCTTTGGCGATATTTGATAGGCGACACCATCCAGTTCACCTCCTTAGATCCGTTCAGGATTAAAATTACCGGAAGAACAAAGAATTTCATAAATGCATTTGGGGAGGAACTTATCATTGATAATGCCGAAAAGGCAATTACCACTGCCTGTGAACGATGCCATGCTTTGATTACAGAATATACTGCCGCCCCGGTTTATCTGCAGGGAGATCAAAGAGGGGCTCACGAATGGCTGATAGAATTTAAAATCCCTCCTGAAGACCTTTCTTTTTTTACCAATATCTTTGATAATGCATTAAAATCACTGAATTCCGATTACGAGGCAAAACGTTATCACGGACTTTTGCTTGAGGATCCCAAAATCCGGTTAATGCCAACCGGGACTTTCTATTCCTGGATGAAATCAAAAGGTAAACTGGGAGGACAGTATAAAGTACCACGATTATCGAATGAAAGGATATATGTGGATGAAATCCTGAAAATGGTATCACAGGTATGATTCCTTTTATTATTTTTGACTGAAGATAACACTTGAACTATGCATATTGCCATCGCAGGAAATATCGGTTCCGGAAAAACGACGCTGACAGGCTTGCTTGCCAAGCATTTCGGATGGGAACCCCACTATGAGGATGTTGATACAAATCCATACCTCAACAGTTTTTACGAAGATATGCAAAGATGGTCATTCAATCTTCAGATCTATTTTCTCAATTCCCGGTTTCGCCAGGTTGTGACGATCCGTAAATCCGGGAAAACCGTTGTACAGGACCGCACCATATATGAGGATGCACATATTTTTGCACCCAACCTCCATTCAATGAACCTGATGAGCACCCGTGATTTTGACAATTATCTTTCATTGTTTGAGCTTATGAGTTCTTTCATTCAGCCCCCCGATCTACTGATCTATCTTCGGGCCAGCGTGCCCACACTTGTCAACCAGATCCAAAAACGGGGAAGGGATTATGAAAGTGCGATTCGTTTGGATTATCTGAAAAACCTGAATGAGCGGTATGAAGAATGGGTCGAAAGTTATACTCTGGGAAAGCTCCTGATCATCGATGTCGATAATTTGAAAGTGAGTGAAAATCCTGCCGACCTCGGGACAGTTATAGAAAAAATCAATGCCGAACTTCACGGTCTTTTCTGAAAAAAAATACAGGTTCCGTGTCGCAACTGACATGTAAAGACGATAAATCAATTACCTGATGAAAGTCCTTGGGATTATTCCGGTACGTTATGCCTCGACCCGGTTTCCGGGTAAACCTCTGGTGGTGATCCATGGGAAAACAATGATCCGGCGTGTTTATGAACAGGCAGTCGCCTGCCCTTCTCTTAATAAGGTGGTTGTCGCCACAGATCATAATTCTATTGAAAAAAATGTGATTACTTTTAATGGAAATGTCATCATGACAAGCAGTCAGCACAAAAGCGGAACGGAACGCTGCTGGGAGGTTGTAAGTAAGTTGAAAGAGGCCGGTGAGAATTTTGATGTAATTATCAATATTCAGGGAGATGAGCCCTTTATTGATCCCCGTCAGATTACCCAGGTTTGTAAATGTTTCGGTGAAGATGATGTTAAAATTGCGACCTTGGCCAAAAAAATAAAAGGACACGAAGAACTAAGCGATCAGAATGTAGTGAAAGTGGTATCAGGATTGAATCACCTGGCGCTTTATTTCAGCCGATCCGCAATACCTTTTACGCGTGGGAAAAAGTTCCCGGAATGGACCCAAACTCATGGATATTACAAACACATTGGCATCTATGGATACAGGAGTGAAATTTTACAGGAGCTCATCCATTTAAAAACCACTCCACTTGAATTGGCTGAGTCATTGGAACAACTCAGATGGCTGGAGCATGGGTATCCGGTGGTGGTCAGGGAGACCGAATTTGAATCTATTGCCATAGATACACCAGCAGATTTATTAAAAATTACTAACAGAGATTGAATTCTTCATCCATAAAAATGTATATTAGCATTTTTAGTAAAGGGTGATAAACATGGACTTAAAGAAATATATCTCGGATCTTCTTACGGCACATGATTGTGTGATCATTCCCGGGTTTGGAGGATTCATCGGAAATTATTCTCCGGCACGGATTGACCCGGTTCACCATACCTTTTCTCCACCTTTCAAGAAATTATTATTTAATATCAACCTGAACCAGAATGACGGATTATTAGCCAATCATATTTCTTCTGAAGCGGGGATATCATATCCGGATGCTTGCAAGAGGATTGGTGAAATGGTCGAAGTATGCAGGCATGACCTCAAATCGGGGAAGGCATATATCATTCCCGAGGTTGGTAAAATTTCGATGGGCAGGGAAGGGAATATCCAGTTTGAACAAGATAAGACCGTTAATTTATTACCTGACGCCTTTGGACTCTCATCCTTCATCTCTCCACCGGTAGCAAGGAGTACCTATCATTCAGCTCTTGGAAAGACTATTCCTATCATTGCAAAACAAAGTACGGACAAACGCATTGCCTTACCACGTCCGTTGAAATGGGCCGCAATGCTTGCGATCCCTCTTGGTGTAGCAGCCATAATAGGTGTTTCACAATACGATAAATTCAAGTCCAATCCGATAAATAATGCCGGCATCTTAAGCTCAGTCTTTTCACGATTTTCCTCCGCTTCCCTGGTTGATAAGAAGGAAGCTCCTCAAACATCACCCGATCCTCAATTCCAGATGGAACCTACTCCATCCGTGTTTGACCCGCCTGCAGATGAAAATCTTTCAGCCGGTAATGAAGCAAATTCCGGTACAGGTTTCTCGACTGAACCGGGAACACCAGTACAGGAGCCTGCTCAGGATATTATTGCAGAAAATAACTATGCAATAATAATCGGAGCTTTTAAAATCAAAGAGAACGCAGAAAACCTGGTCGCTGATTTAAAAAAGAAGGGTATTTCCGCTGCCATCTTTGATCGTTCCAGGTCTGGATTGTACAGAGTTGCTATCGGTACAACCAATACCCGTCAGGAGGCAGAGCAACTCCTTGACCACACCAAATCGGGAGAATTCCATGGGGCCTGGCTTCTTGAAAAATAACTCCAAGTGCCCAAGAAAAAACTGATCCATTTCGAGGAGAACCTCACATTCCCGTTTCTTTTTCAACCTAAATACAATGATCTCCATCCTTCTTTCCGGTTGAAAGCAAAATGGAATTCAGATTTCTTTGATAATTTGAATCCGCTGGTATTAGAGATCGGTTGCGGGAAAGGAGAATATACTGTCGGACTTGCCCTGAATTATCCCGGTAAAAATTTTATTGGTATTGACATTAAGGGAGCCCGTTTGTGGCGCGGTTGCAAGTCGGTTAGAGAAGCCCAGGTCAAAAATGTTGCCTTTGTCCGCACGCTGGTTGACCATGTGGATAAAATTTTTGCGCCAGGTGAAATTTCGGAGATATGGATCACCTTTCCCGATCCGCAGCCAAAGAAGATCCGGAGGAGATTCACAGCGCCCTGGTTCCTGGAAAAATTCAGCCACATTATGGTTACAGGTGGAATGATCCATCTAAAAACTGATAACCCTGAATATTACCAGTTTACCCTTGACACGATTGCAGAACAAGGGCACAAACTCCTGCAGTTTACCAGTGATCTGTATTATTCCTGCATCTCAGGAGAAATAACCACCATCCAGACATTCTACGAAAAAATTTGGCTTGAAAAGGGGAAAAAAATTTGTTATTTATGTTTTCAATTGAACCAGGTATGAAAAAATTGACATTCGCTCTTGCATTCCTGATCCTGAAGACCTCGATCCTGATTGCCGACGAGGGTATGTGGATCCCAATGCTTCTTGAAAAGCTGAATATCCGGAAAATGCAGGATATGGGATTGAAGCTGACTGCCGAAGAAATCTACAACGTGAACAATGCTAGTCTGAAAGATGCAATCGTTCAATTTGGAGGCGGATGTACCGCCGAAATTGTTTCCCCAAGAGGGTTGATCCTGACCAACCACCATTGCGGATTCGGATCGATCCAGCGGCAAAGTTCGATGGAACACGATTATATGACGAACGGTTTCTGGGCTGCTTCCCCGGAGGAAGAACTTCCAAATCCGGGTCTGACAGTAACATTATTGATAAGGATGGAAGATGTTACTGAGAAGGTATTGGAAGGGACCGCAGACCAGATGAGCCAACCTGAAAGGGCCCAAAAAATCAAACAAAATATAGATGTGATTGAAAAAGAAGCAGGAATGGAACCGAACTTTGAGGTAAAGGTCAAATCCTTTTTTTATGGGAACCAATATTTTTTGATTGTCAGCGAAGTATTCAAGGATATAAGGCTGGCCGGAGCCCCTCCTTCAAACATAGGAAGTTTTGGAGGTGATACCGATAACTGGATATGGCCGCGTCATACCGGGGATTTCTCAATATTTCGGATTTATGCCGGGAAGGACAATAAGCCGGCAGAATATTCAAAAGAAAATGTTCCATACATGCCTAAGAACTATCTTCGAATTTCACTGAAAGGTTATCAAAAGGGAGATTTCACCTTTGTATTTGGTTATCCGGCAAACTCCAGGGAATACCTTCCTGCAGATGCCGTTGAGCTGATCGCATTTAAGGAAAATCCTTTACGTATCGGTCTTCGTGAGAAGCGACTCGACATCATTCATGAAACAATGGATTCAAGCAGGCGCGTAAGGATCCAATATGCCGGCAAAGCAGCAGGTATTGCAAACGGCTGGAAGAAGATGATCGGTGAAACCCGCGGGATAAAGCGGCTGGATGGCATCGAGAAAAAATGTGAATTTGAAAAAAAATTTCAATCCTGGGCTGAATCCGATCCCAACCGGAATATAAGTTATGGCTGGCTCTTACCGGCGTTTAAAAATTTATATGCAGAGTATTTACCGGTTGATCTTTCCAGCCTGTATATTACTGAGGCCGCATTCGCGATTGAGCTTATCCGGTATGTAAATAATTTCGAAAAACTGGTTAAAATAAGTCAAGATAAAACAGTTAAGGAAGAAGATTTGAAGAAACTGTTGGCAAGTACGGCCAGGACGACGCGTGATTTCTTTAAAAACTACCAAAAGGATATTGACAAGAAAATTATGGTTACCATGCTTGGAGAGATGGGGAAAAATATGAACCTTATCTACCTGCCTGAAATTTTTCAATCTATCAGTAAAAGGTATCACGGTAACTATGAATATTATGCCGACGCATTATTTTATCATTCCTTACTTGCCGATTCATGCAGTGTATTTGCCTTCCTTAAATCGTTCAAACCATCAAAAATAAAAAAACTGCAGAAAGATCCCGCTTACAGGCTTTCCCAAAGTATCTACAAAAGCTACCAGCAACAATTACAACCTGCACTCACACGGTTTAACTTACGGATCGACAGCCTTCAACGAATTTATATGGCGGGACAGATTGAGATGCAGAAGAGTAAAGTTTTGTACCCCGATGCCAATTCCACCCTGAGGATCGCATTCGGAAAAGTTGATGACCTGTCACCCTCCGACGGGATCAATTATAATTATTTTACCACCCTAGCGGGGGTGATGCAGAAAGAGGATTCCACAATTTATGATTATGTTGTTGATCCCAGACTAAAAGAACTATACAAGAATAATGAGTTTGGCAGGTATGCGGACAAGGATGGTACTATTCATACCGCATTTATATCAAGCAATCATACAAGCGGCGGAAATTCGGGGAGTCCGGTGCTGAACGAGGATGGGAATATGATTGGGATCAATTTCGACCGTAACTGGGAAGGAACCCAAAGCGACCTTATGTATGATCCGTTGCAATGCCGTAATATTTCCCTTGATATACGGTATTGTTTATTCATTATCGATAAGCTTGGAGGTGCAAAGTGGTTGATAGATGAAATGAAAATAATGGAATAGACAGTCTCAGCTGAAAATTTTTATAAGGGTATTCTGAACGGTCGGATAGTTGAATCGGAATCCTGCCTGCTCTAATTTTTCCGGTAAAACGTGTTGTCCTTCCAGAAGCATCCCTGCCCCTTCGCCGAGTTTCATTTTCAGGACAAATGTTGGAATAGTCAGCAAGGTGGGTTGTTTTAACACCTTTCCAAACTTATCGGTGAATTCCGCGTTAGTTGTAGGGAAAGGACTTACGGCGTTGATAATTCCTGAGATTGCCTGCTGTTCGATCACAAAAATATATGCATTCACAAGGTCGTCTAGATGAATGAAGGACATGACCTGTTTGCCATCACCGATCTTTCCTCCAAAACCGATACTAAAGGGGAGGTAAAGTTTATCGAGGAAGCCACCCTCTTCACCAAAGACAAGACCGGTACGAAAAATGACAAGACGAGTGACATGTTGAGCCCTAAGGGCTTCATTTTCCCAGTCTTTGCAAAGGTTCGCAAGGAAGCCTTCAGCTAAAAACGGGCTGGATTCCTTATGAATATGAGTTGAGTCATAAATCCCAACAGCCGATTGGGAAATAAATAAACCCGGTTTCTGAACGGCTGAGATAATACTTCCGGCAATTTTTCGTGTTGTATTGATCCTGCTTTCACGGACAACCTGTTTATAAGGTTCAGTCCACTTTTTTGAAATTGGAGCGCCCGCGAGGTTAATGATTACATCAATTCCTTCAATAAATTTTTCCATGAACTCTGTATCGGGGAGCGCTAACGATTCCCGGTCAATTATACGGACATCCCATCCTTTTGCCAGGATTTTTTTCTTCAGGGCCTGACCAATAAAGCCGGATGCCCCACTTATTGCAATGATCATATTACAGTTTTTCTGTAAAATTATTGATTTAATTTTAATTACATTTGCACGTTAACCATTGTCCAGGCTCAAAAAATCTGACAAAAAGTACATGGGAACTATAGACCAATCAAAATTATTTTCTGAATTTCCACCAGTTACTACATCTGAATGGGAAACGAAGATTTTTGATGATCTGAAAGGGGCTGATTATGAAAAAAAGTTAATCTGGAAAACGGATGAGGGATTTGATGTTAAACCTTATTACCGTGCAGAAGACCTTCATGGTCTTGAGTATCTCAACAATCTCCCTGCAGCTTATCCCTTTTTAAGGGGTGATAACAAAACACACAACAATTGGCTTGTTCGCCAGGATTTTAATACAACTGATGTTGATGAAGCAAACACTCTGGCGCTGGATGCTATTTCCAGGGGAGCGGACGCCTTAGGATTTGACACCAGGGAAGTGACTACCCATAAACAGATGCGCCGGTTACTGGATAAAATCGACTTCTCGAGAATCAATATCAACTTTTTTTCTTCGCGATCCTACCCATTAACGCTTGAACTACTGATCTATGAGGTTACCAGCCGGGGAAATGAATCTACGAAAATAGGTGGATCCATCAACTTTGATCCTTTAAGTTACCTCCTTCTTCACGGCGACTTTTATATCAACTGGAGAAATAATCTGGAAGAGGCGGAATATTTGTTAAACGCCGCCCGTAAAAATCTGCCAAATATTAAGATTCTGACAGTCAATGGACATTATTTTCAGAATGCTGGTTCAACACTTGTCCAGGAACTTGCTTTCAGTCTTGCATCTGGTTGCGAATATATTGTCGGACTGACAGGAAAGGGATTCAGTATCGACCAGCTTGCCGGCAGGTTCCTGCTTTCTCTCGGGACCGGTTCAAATTATTTTATGGAGATTGCAAAACTAAGGGCAGCGAGGTTTCTCTGGTCAAAAATGACAGAACAATTCCATCCGGAGAATAAGGAGTCAATGAATATCTTTATCCATTCCTCTACTGCAACCTGGAATAAGACTCTTTATGATCCTTATGTTAATATATTACGGACCGCCACCGAGGGAATATCAGCTGCATTGGGGAATGCCGATTCCCTGACCATCCGGCCTTTTGATATCATGTTCAGTAAAGGGGATGACTTTTCCAGGCGAATGGCGTTAAACCAGCAACTGATCTTTAAGGAAGAGTCGTATTTTGATAAAATAGTCGATCCTGCTGCAGGTTCCTATTATTTGGAAAATCTAACAGACTTCATCATCTTCCATGTTTGGAAACTTTTCCTGGAAATTGAAGAAAAAGGAGGCATGATAGAAGCAATAAAATCGGGATTTATCCAAGGGGAGATCTTAAAAGCCCGTGAACAAAAAGAGATGGATATCGACCGACGAAAAATAGTACTGATCGGAACAAACCAATACCCGAATCTACAGGAAAAGGTGCGTGATAAGGTAGAGCGGACAGAGGAAAAAAGGAAAGAAAGCCAATCCACTTATTTGAGGATTTCTCCATTTAAGGGTTCCCTGGCATTTGATGAAATACGGTTGGCAACCGAAAAGTACATCAGCCGGGGAAATAAGAAACCGTCACTATTTTTATTCACCATGGGAAATCTTGCAATGCTCAGGGCCCGTGCAGGGTTTATTACAAACTTTTTTGGTTGTGCAGGTTATGAGATAATTGATAATCCGGGCTTTCAATCCATTGAAGAAGGAGTAAAAGCAGCTATAGATTCCGGATCGGAGATTATTGTAATTTGCAGTTCTGATGAGGAGTACCCTGTAATAGTACCTGAAATATGTAGAAAAATAAAAGCAGCTGATCCACGGAAAGAAATCCTTGTTGCAGGATATCCGAAAGATTCCCTTGAGGCCTTAAAAAAAGAAGGAATCAATGATTTCATTCATGTAAGAAGCAACCTGCTCGCGACATTAAAAAAATACCAAACCATGCTTGGTATCCAATAATTTATTCAATCGTTAAATGCAAAAGTGTTTATGAACAGCACTGATTTTTCCTCTGCAACACCCTCTCCTCCCAAAGCGCCTCTTTCCATACTTGTTGTGGAAGACAATGCCATTAACCTTCGCCTGATCACTGCAGCCCTGTCGCGTACCGGTCACCGCGTCGATTCAGCTCCGGATGGGTCCGTCGCCCTGATAAAATTTGATCAAAACAGCTATGATGTCATTTTGATGGATATAATGATGCCAGTGATGGATGGATTAACTGCAACCAGGGAAATACGAAAAATTGAAAAACAACGAAATGTACCCGCTGAAAAACGGGTTAAAATTATCGCTATCACGGCCAATGCTTTTGAAGATGACAGAAATAAGTTTTTTGAGGCAGGTATGGATTATTATATGAATAAACCTGTTGAGATCGAAGAACTAAACCGGATCCTTAATCTTTAAACAACATGAGTAAAAAAAGTTGGATATTTTCCTTCAAACCATTCCTTTACTCTTTGATCATTTATTTTATTGGTTTGTCTTTCTTTACAGTCTGGACGATTTTTTCGGAGAGAAATAGGATCATTTCAGAAGTTGATGCCCAACTATTACTTGCTGCGGAAAGTATTAAATATATCCTCCCATCCGATTTTCACGACCGGGCTTTATCCAGTACTTCCATCAGTGACTCGGAACACTATCAAAATATAGTCCTTCTTTCCAAATGTGCCAAAGCTGCAGGGGTTAAGTATTTATATACCGCTATTGTACATGAAGGAAAAGTTTTTTTCACTTCCTCCAGCGCCACCGACAATGAGTTCGTTCAAAAAGAACTTCCCACATACTGGCAGGAATATCCGGAAACAACTGAAGCCTTTAAGAACGCCATAAATTCCTCTGTACCTCTTTATGAATCAGCACAGGACCGTTGGGGAACATTTGAAAGCGCCATTATTCCGGTAAGATCGCCCAAAGGGAATAAATACATGGTAGGAGCCGATATGGATATAGGATTTTTAAATGCCAAGATCATGCAACGTATCCCTACGGTTCTGATGATGAGTCTGTTCTTTATGTTTATTGTCTTGCCAGTACTTGCAGCAATCCGGAACTCCTATAAAAAAAATACCATCCGTTTGGAGAAGTTGATCTCAGAACGCGTACAAGCAGAAAAAGAACTTCTTGAATACAAAAAAAACCTTGAAGAAATAGTCAAGTCACGCACCGAACAACTTCAAAAAGAAATTGCGGAACGGATGGTTATCCAGGAGGAGTTACATAAGGCCAAAGAATTAGCTATGAGGGAGAGTCGTGCCAAATCAATTTTCCTGGCCAATATGAGTCATGAGATTCGCACTCCTATGAATGGTGTGATCGGGATGACAAACATACTTAAAGAAACAGATCTTACCCAGGAACAAAGGGATTATCTTGAGATAATTGATCTCTCCGGGAATAATCTCATGGCGATAATTAACGATATCCTTGATTTCTCCAAGATTGAAGCCGGACAGGTCGAGCTTGAAAATGTACCATTCAGTTTACCGAATCAGGTTGAGGAGGTCACCAAGATTTTACATACCAGGGTAGAAGCAAAGGGAATAAAACTTTACTTCGGTGTCTCACCCGAGTTACCGGATGTCATCAAGGGAGATCCGATCAGGTTTAAGCAGGTTATCATGAACCTGACAAATAATGCCATTAAATTTACCCATGAAGGCAGTATTGACATCAATATTGAACAGGTATGGCAAAAAGATGACAAGCTCATGCTGCGGTGTAAGATAAATGATACCGGTATAGGAATCTCGGAGAAAGGAAAAGAAAAACTTTTCAAGGAGTTTTCGCAGACCGACATTTCCACTTCCCGTAAGTATGGGGGAACCGGGCTCGGACTTAAGATTTCTAAAGATCTTACCCACTTGATGGGAGGAGAGATAGGGGTAGAAAGTGAAGAAGGGAAGGGTTCTACTTTTTGGTTTACGGCTGTTTTTAACCAGGCAGATCAGGCTGAAGTTGAACAGTTAGGAGAAGAGAAAGAAAAAAAATCATTAAAATCATTGTCTATTCTTTTAGTTGAGGATAATTATATAAGTCAGAAAGTTGCCAGGACCTCATTGGAGCGCGATGGTTACACCAACCTTGACATTGCTGAAAATGGACGTGTTGCGGTTAAAAAGATCCAGGAGAAAGAATATGATATCATCCTTATGGACATAAGGATGCCATTGATGGATGGATTAGAGGCCACGGAGAAGATCAGGGATTTTGAAAAAAATAATCCTATCCGCCGGCCGGCTTATATCGTAGCCTTTACAGCTTATGCCGTAGAAGGCGACCGTGAAAGGTTCCTGGAAACAGGTATGGATGATTATATTGCCAAACCGTTCCAGCCTGAAGAACTGATCAGGGTAATTCAGAAATATTCAACAAAAATGCGATTCCGTTGTCAGCGAATGTTGAATATCTTATTAGCGGAAGATAACAAGATCAATCAAAAAGTGGCGGTTAAAACCCTGGAAAGTTTTGGACATAAAATAGATGTTGTTGAGACAGGCGCTGATGCAGTGGAAAAGTTCCGCCAAAATCTATATGACCTCATCATGATGGACCTGGAAATGCCGGTGATGGACGGGGTTGATGCCACCCGACAGATCCGCAAGCTGGAAAAAGAATTTCAGCGCCAGGGAATCGACCGGAAGAAAGTGAAAATAATAGCGCTAACAGCCCATTCTACAGTCGATGATAAAAAACGGTGTCTTGCCGTAGGAATGGACGATTATATGAGCAAACCTTTCCGCCAGGCGGACCTGGCAAGGGCATTGAACATCTAAAAGTCAAGAGCATGAAAAAATGGATTTTCATTTGGATTACATCACTGGTGTTCCTATGGCCGGGATCAGTTCAGGCACAGGAAGAAAAAGTGTTAGGGGATATAGAGAAACTGGAAGATGATCGGGGACCAACTCTGAATTTCGGCGCCGATATAATGAGCCGGTATATATGGAGAGGTTATGATCTTGGAAATTCCCCGGCAATTCAACCCAACCTTTATTTTTCCTGGGAGGGCTTGAATATAGGTGCATGGGGTTCATATGCCTTTGCAAGTCACCATATTATGATCGATGACACTACGGTGATCGATATGGGGAATTATTCTGAGATGGACTTATACATTTCGTATACTTACAAATGGTTTACTCTCATGTTCTTTGATTATTTTACAATGAACGGCCTGAATCCTAATGATGGAAACAGATATTTCGATTTTAACAATAGCACCACAGGACATACCTTTGAAATAACCCTTGCTTTTGAGGGACCTGAGAAATTCCCACTTATTCTCAGCGCCTCTACCCTGGTATACGGAGATGATAAAAACCAGGATTCAACGGGCGTATATGGGTTAGGGGATAAAAACAACTTCTCAACTTATTTCGAAGCTGCTTACAGGTTTCAGTTTAAGAAGATAGACCTTGAGCTGAAACCATTCATAGGAGGAACCCCTTTCGGAAGCTCATGGTACGGTCCTTACGGAGGAATCATAAACCTTGGGTTAACAGCTAACAAAGAGATTCCTGTAACCGAAAAATATTCCATTCCTGTGCAGGCTTCACTCATAACAAATCCCCAGGCACAGAGCATATTCCTGGTCTTTGGAATTTCTTTTTAAGCTACAATTTCAGTAGATACGATGAGACCTGATTTTAAAAAAGTCGAACTTAAACAAAAAACGGTCAATAACCTATCATTTTCTGATTGGGAGAAAAAGGAGAGTATTGAAAAAAACTGGATAACTCCGGAGCAAATCCCGGTAAAACCGGTTTATGGTGAAACGGATCTGCGACACATGGAGCACCTTAACTATGCTGCCGGATTACCACCATTCCTTAGGGGCCCCTATTCTACGATGTATATCATGAATCCCTGGACAATTCGCCAGTATGCCGGATTTTCCACTGCTGAGGAATCCAATGCTTTTTACAGGCGAAATCTGAGAGCAGGTCAGAAGGGGTTGTCGGTTGCCTTCGACCTGGCCACCCATCGCGGTTATGATTCCGATCACGAGAGGGTCGTAGGCGATGTAGGGAAGGCAGGGGTAGCCATCGATTCGGTTGAAGACATGAAGATACTGTTCGACCAGATCCCGCTAGGAAAAATGTCGGTCTCAATGACAATGAACGGCGCTGTTTTGCCGGTCCTTGCTTTTTACATCGTTGCCGCTGAAGAACAGGGAGTCACGGTGAAACACCTCACCGGTACTATCCAGAATGATATCCTGAAAGAGTTCATGGTCAGGAACACATATATTTACCCACCGGTACCGTCGATGAAGATCATTGCTGATATTTTTAAATTCACTGCACAAAATATGCCCAAATTCAATTCTATCAGCATCAGCGGTTATCATATACAGGAAGCGGGCGCCACGCCCGACATTGAACTGGCCTATACGCTGGCCGATGGATTGGAATATCTGCGTGCCGGGATCAATACAGGGATGGATATAGATTCTTTCGCACCCCGTATCTCCTTTTTCTGGGGAGTAGGGATGAACCACTTTATGGAAATTGCAAAACTACGGGCCGGAAGACTTCTCTGGGCAAAGATCGTGAAACAGTTCAATCCCAGGAATCCAAAGTCGCTGGCATTGCGTACTCATTGCCAGACCTCGGGTTGGAGCCTTACCGAACAAGATCCTTTCAACAATGTGACCAGGACGTGTATCGAAGCATTAGCTGCCGCACTTGGCCATACCCAGTCGTTACATACAAATTCCCTGGATGAGGCGATTGCATTACCTACCGACTTCTCCGCGAGGATATCAAGGAATACTCAAATCTATCTTCAGGAAGAGACTCAAATCTGCAGAAGTGTAGATCCATGGGCGGGATCGTACTATGTAGAAACACTGACCCATGAGATTGCCCATAAAGCATGGCATCTTATCAGCGAAGTTGAAGAGTTGGGCGGGATGGCTAAAGCCATTGAAACGGGAATTCCCAAGATGCGGATCGAAGAGGCTTCTGCACGTAAGCAGGCAAGGATCGATTCGGGAAAGGATAAAATTATCGGGGTTAATATGAACCGCCTTGAAAGAGAAGATCCAATTGAAATTCTTGATGTTGACAATGCCGCAGTTCGTCATTCGCAGGTTTTGAGATTACAGGAAACCAAGAAAAAAAGGAACAATGAGGCCGTTAAAAAGGTCCTTGACCATCTGACAAAAGCAGCAAAAACCGGCGAAGGAAATCTCCTTGCATTATCGATCGATGCTGCACGGGAGAGAGCTACATTAGGTGAAATTTCATTTGCACTTGAAAAAGTTTATGGGAGGTATAAAGCAGTGATACGAAGTATTTCCGGAATATATTCCTCAGAATCAAAGGATAACGAAAGCTTTAAAAAGGCAAGGCAAATTGCCGATAAATTTGCAGAAAAAGAGGGTCGCCGACCGCGTATCATGATCGCCAAGATGGGTCAGGATGGTCATGACCGGGGAGCCAAGGTAGTGGCCACTGGTTATGCCGACATAGGTTTTGATGTGGACATTGGTCCTCTCTTCCAGACACCGGCAGAAGCTGCAAAGCAGGCAGTTGAAAACGATGTCCATATTCTGGGTGTATCAAGCCTGGCTGGCGGACATAAAACACTTGTTCCACAGGTCATTGAGGAGCTGAAAAAACTTGGACGCGACGATATCATTGTTATCGTCGGTGGAGTTATCCCTCCCCAGGATTATGAAGTCCTGTATAAAGCTGGGGCTATGGCCATTTTTGGACCGGGTACCATAATCTCTGAGGCCGGAATAAAATTACTTGAAATCCTTATCGAAAGCCGGAAATAAATAATGGACCTTCAATCGTTTACATTACCAAACGGGATCAGGTTGATACATCACACCATCCCCAACCGGGTGGCTCATGTCGGAATATTCATCAATTCCGGTACAAGGGATGAAATGGCCGGTGAACATGGTATTGCCCATTTTATTGAACACACAATCTTTAAGGGTACACTTAAACGTTCGGTTTTACAGGTACTGAATCGTCTGGAAAATGTAGGAGCCGACATGAATGCCTTCACCACCAAAGAGGAAACCTGTATCTATGCTTCATTTTTGAATGAATATTACGACCGGACGCTTGAACTTTTCAATGATATTTTATTTCACTCTACATACCCGGAGAAGGAGCTGGAAAAGGAAAAACAGGTTGTATTGGATGAGATCCGGTCATACAAGGACACTCCTTCAGAACAGATATTTGATGATTTTGAGGATCTTGTCTTCAAAGGCCATGCCCTGGGCAACAATATCCTCGGGACTGAAAAGTCGTTGAAAAGAATAACCCGGGAAAATATTTTCCAGTTTATCCGCGATACTTATATTTTCGACCAAATCATAATTGTTTCATCAGGAAATATTTCCTTTCAAAGGTTGCAAAAACTGGTTGTTAAATATTTCAACGAAACATCGGAAAAGGTTATGCCGAGGGTGAGGAAACCCTTTCAGAAATATGCTCCAATGACCAGGATCCTAAAGAAAAAAATTTTCCAGGTTCATTGCATTCTCGGGGCCGAAGCATACACTTACACTGATGAAAGACGTATACCACTTGCCCTGTTGAACAATATTTTGGGCGGACCAATCATGAATTCACGATTATCGCTTGCGCTTCGCGAAAGGAATGGCCTGACTTACCACAATGAATCTAATTATACCTCCTTTTCGGATTCCGGAATTGTTTCCATTTATTTCGCTACTGATAATTTACATTTTGAACGGGCACTGGGAATTGTTCACAAGGAGCTGGATAAACTACGGAAGGAGAAGTTAAGTCCCATCCAACTTCATACCATCAAGAAACAACTGGTCGGCCAGATCGCTATCGGCCAGGAGTCGAACCTTTCTATAATGCTGACCATTGGGAAGAGTTATCTGATACAGGGATGGTACGATCCTGTAGAAAGCCTCATCCGGAAGATTGAAGCCATAACCGCTGACCAGTTAAGGGAGATCGCCAACGAAATCTTCGATCCATCAAAGCTCAGCATGTTGACTTTTAAACCAATGAAGTAACCATGATAACTTCTGAAATGATTGTGTATGCTGAGAAGCATACGACTCCTGAATCACCTTCCCTTGAAAGACTGAACAGGGAAACCCACCTTACCCAACTCTACCCGCGAATGATGGCCGGCCATATGCAAGGTACATTTCTGCGACTGGTGAGTAAAATGATCAAACCCCAGAGAATCCTGGAGGTAGGGACCTTCACGGGGTATTCAACAATAAATCTTGCATTGGGACTTGAATGGCACCTCACCCCCGGCCCCTCTCCTAAAAGTCACCTCACTCCTGGCCCTTCTCTTAAAGGAGAGGGGGGTACCTTGCCCCAGTCGTTACTCCATACTATTGAGGTAAATCCCGAACAGGAGGATATCATCAGGAGATATATTCATGAAGCAGGGCTGGAAAAACAAGTGATCCTCCACATCGGTGACGCTATGAAAATCATTCCAACATTGGATGAAACATGGGATCTTGTCTATATCGACGCTGACAAACCAAACTACCTTAATTATTACAAAATGGTATTCGACCGAGTTCGTACGGGTGGTTTTTTCCTCACGGATAATGCTTTTTGGGACGGTAAAGTGCTTAATGACCGCGACCGGTTTGACAAAGAGACGTTGGGAATTGTGGAATTCAACGAATTCGTTCAAAACGATCCACGGGTAGAAAACATGTTACTCCCTTTCCGTGATGGTATTATGCTGATTAGAAAGTTGTAACCTTTTCCCCTGATGACCTGATGACTCCTGCCTGCCGGCAGGCAGGTATTGACTTACTGACCTAGACTTTGTATTCGAACTTCAACTTCGAAAGGTCTTCATTGGCCGTGATCACTTTCTTCTTCAAAGATTCCTTGAATTTCACCAGTTTCTTTTGAAGCGCCGGGTCGTTGATGGAAAGGATCTCGGTGGCAAGGATCGCTGCATTCTGGGCGCCATTGATTGCAACTGTAGCCACAGGAATCCCTGGAGGCATCTGAATCATGGACAGCAGGGCATCAAGCCCTTCCAGAGAGGATTTAATAGGGACGCCGATAACAGGCAGGGTTGTCATAGAAGCGATAACACCCGGCAGGTGTGCGGCCATACCAGCGGCTGCAATAAAGACCAGGATACCCCGTTCGTGAGCATGCCTGGAGAATTCTTCCACTTTTTCAGGTGTCCGGTGTGCCGACAAGGCATTCATTTCAAATGGGATCTGCATTTCATTCAGAAATTTGGCTGCGGCTTCCATGACCGGGAGATCGGATGTACTGCCCATGATGATGCTTACTTTCGGGTCCATAGGTTTTTGATTATCGGTTCTTTGGCAAAAATAGTGATTAATTTTCTACATTTGCAACCTTATAACGCTCAAGAATATGTCTGTAATTCAAGTGTGGGATAAAAAGTTTGAACCATTTATCGATACAAAAACCATCGATGCTGCAGTTCAAAAAATTGCCCTACAGGTCAACCATGATTATAAAGATAAAAATCCGCTCCTGCTTGGTTTGCTGAACGGGGCATTTATGTTTGCGGGTGACCTGATGCGTAAGCTGACCATTCCTTGCGAAATATCATTCGTTAAATATTCTTCTTACACCGGGACTGAATCCACCACAAAAGTCAAAGAGCTGATCGGACTTGGCGAAGAGATTACCGGCCGGCATATTATCATAGTGGAGGACATCGTGGATACAGGGATCACCATGAATAATCTATTGGTTGAATTACGTAAAAAAAATCCCATTGATGTGAAAATAGCTTGTTTTTGCTTTAAACCGGCTGCATTCCGGAAGTCTTTTACTATTGATTATCTTGGAATGAGCATCCCGAACGACTTTATAGTTGGCTATGGACTCGATTATAATGGACATGGTAGGAATTTGTCGGAGATATATAGAATTGTACAGTAGTCATTAGTCATTGGTCATTAGGTGATTAGGTCAGTATGTGAATGGTTGATAAATCGTAAATCGTGAATCCATTCGTCACTCGTCATTTATAAATTAATGTAAGGAAGTAACTAAAACGGGCACTTATGTTTATTCTGATTTTATTTGGTCCGCCGGGAGCCGGTAAAGGTACACAAGCAGCAAAAATCGCGGAAAAATTTAATTGGGTTCATATTTCCACGGGAGATATTCTTCGTTCGGAGGTAAGCCAGGGAACTCCACTCGGATTAAAAGTAAAAGCCATAATGGATTCAGGTCAACTGGTCTCCGATGAATTACTTATTCAAATCATAGAATCGTTTTTTCGGAAATACGATACCACCGAAGGGTTTGTTCTCGACGGATTTCCGCGAACCCTGAACCAGGCTTCCGAGCTCGACCGGATCCTTAAAAGGCTGGGGCATAAGGTAAGTCTTGTGTTGGCCCTCGAAGTGGATGAAGAAGAACTGATAAAGCGTTTGTTGAACCGTTCCCTGGAACAAGGCCGTAAAGATGATAACATGGAGGTAATAAAGAACCGTCTTGTTCAATACCATCAACA